>Ga0123357_10002419_pt1 | contig 20823 bp, 18 predicted proteins | sample TergutEmb28metaG_FD_89873 | JGI IMG/M metagenome (GOLD analysis project Ga0123357, IMG submission 89873) | Embiratermes neotenicus P4 segment gut microbial communities from Petit-Saut dam, French Guiana - Emb289 P4 | ecosystem: Host-associated > Arthropoda: Insects > Digestive system > Gut ... | reverse complement strand
TGTTTAAAAACAGTCATGCACTACACAGTTACACTTCTCTTAGGTTACTAGTTTTGGCTGGTCGGCCAGGCTACTATCAGACCTATATAATGTCCAGCACGTTACAAGAGAACCATAAAAAAATCTTATACATTTACATCAGATAGAGGTCTCATTCCCATTTCAAAAATATCATAAAACATATGTTAAAAAGTGATGTAAAATTGGATGAAAAAACAGTAATATATTAAAAACAAGAATATTTTAAAAAAGAAGGTAAGCTGTTTAGAATTTTCTTTTTTAATGTATAATGCACACTGCAGTCCTTTTTTCCACAGTATTGGAATTGCCAGTATTTGTAATCCAGTCCAATCATCCTGGTAATTCCATTAATGTAAACTGTGTGGGAACATTCCTGGTCTTTTTTACTGTAGTACTCTGGTGAAAAATACTTGGGGTCCAGTTCAGTCCAGTGTTTCAGGTAATTTCAATATATTAAAATGCGTGGAAACATTGGAAATACCTGGAACCTTCGATCGGATTACATACACTGTCAGTTTTGATACTGTAAAAACACGGACAGGAGTGTTCATTATACATTAAAAAAGAAAATTCTAAACTGCCTTCCTCCTTTTTTAAAATATTCTTGCTTTTGTTATTCTATTGTTTTTAATCCATTTTTAAAACATTATTAACATGTGTTATGACATTTTTGTAATGGGAATGAAATCTGCATCCTACGTAAACATAAAAGGCTTTTATGTAGTTTTTTTCATAAAGTTCCAGACATTGTATAGTTCTGATGGTGGCCTGGCTGACAGACCAAAACTAGTAACCTAAGAGAAATGTAACTGGGTTGTGCAAGATTTATTTTAAGTATATTTAATAAGGCTATATGTGTACTTTATGTTTAGGTTCATAATATTGAAATGCACAAAGTTGTATCAGAGGTGCGCAGATACTGGGGGGGGTTAAGTTGTTTACAGTGGCAACTGATATTTTTAATGTAATTGTTTCAGTCCCGCCACAGACAAAAATGTGTATAGGTTTATGTACACTATGCAGAAGACACTAGGTAACAGGTTTACATGTCACTCCAGAAATGTGGGTCTCCAGTATGGAACTTACTTCATGTCACGTTTCTGGTGCCTGGCTCTTAGGTTTTTGGAAAATTTATGGACCCTTGCCTCATTTTTTCCCATCCCTGTATCATAACTCCACTTACTTCATGTTCGTATAGTTTTGTCTCAGGATCATTATATCACAGGCAGTGACTATTTGAATGTGTTACAAGTTGGATACGTTTTGAGAGTTGTGTCCATAGGGTTTTGTAGCTTGTATCTAATGCATAACTTCAACCTTGAGGGGTTTGTTGAGTTTCATGTTGACACAATTCCATTTTTGTTATGTACATCACAGTACCATCTTCAGGCTGTGTAGGTCAGATGTAGGTCTTGGACTGGAATTAGGATGTATGTTTTTATGGTGGTCCACATCCTTGCCACACCTGTGTTAACTTTTTGCATTATTGGTCCATTGGTTCTAATGTGTCTTAGTCTTAGATGAAGTGGGAGTGTTGTGCAGACATTGTGACAAAAGTTGAATCATTCCATATTGGCATGTTATTTATATCAGAGACCTTCATATTCATTAATGATCATTTTATTGGTTTGGGGCATTTTTAAATTGCTCCAAATTTTCTGCAGTAGCTGGACTTCCAGTTTCCAGTCTGACAGTACTCTCGGATAAATACAAGTAATTTTATGGTACCGGGAAATTATGTGGCATGTGAAGACACTGAATTCATATTGGTACTAATTCTTATTCCTGATGTTATATGCTAATTTATTGATATTAACTGGCATCCTTTATAATGTGTAAGTCTATGAAGTATGTACCTGTTAAAAAAGTCTTCAATGATTTCTTACCAGACACATTCATGGAGGTAAGCCTGAAAACAAAATTAACAGTCTCATGTGGAGGCGTACCTGTATATCTCATAAATATCTGACTTAGTAAATACTCAAATTGCTTAACCCCTTCAGGATTATGACTGGATGTTTACATATTTCTTAGATGCTCCTAACAGGTAACAGTCCTGTTTTTGGAGTAAACTCATTGTCTAGGACAGGCCTGTTCAAATTTTTGTATGGTGCAGGCACCTGGATCAAAATTTGGTCTGCATGCAGGTCAGATAAAATTCAATACACAGAATGAAGAACATATTAGTACACACACACTCTATTTTCTCGAATGCAAGACAAGTTTTTTTCCCTTAAATTTGGTGCTTAACCTTTAACATATGAGGGATGTAAATCCCAAAGTAGCTGCTGATGGCCAGGGTACTTTTTACTTTAAATGCCTGTTTTTGCACTTGCTGATATTCTCCCCTGGATGTCATATGTTTTTCAAGATAGAAATTTGAAATAGAAAGTACACATTTAAGAATGAAACCATCTACTCGTTCAGCAAGTTTGAAGAAAATCCACCTACTTTTACAAAGCTTAGGTGAATGTCATTTTTTTATTTTATTTATTTTTCAGTTGAAGTTGCATTTTGTAGATTTATTCTTGTCAAATAGCTCCTTTGGAGCTGACTGTACTTTTCATCCTGTATTCTCAGACTTTGATTAAATTTCAGACTCATAATAATGTTTGTGTGTCATATGATAGAGCTGGCTTATCTGGGTGTTGTGGCATATGAGTTCGTATGCAATCAGTAGGAGAGAAAAGGAATGCATACAGACATTTATGTCCGTGTTTAGTGCAATATGGGACCACAGGCAAATGCCCTTCATTCTGCTATAGGGGTTTCTTTGAGACGTTTTTGAACTGTATGTTCATACAAATGTCCGTCTATAACGCAACACTTCAGTCCATCCCTCTGGGAGCTGTAACTTGCAACAGGCCAGGCACTGCTGATGCTTGAATCAGAAGGTGTTGGGTTTGGTGTGTGCAAGTGTTAGGAGCGTGGCTACAAGAGGAAACGTTACAGACTGAGACATCACAGAACTGATATTAGAATTGGATTCTGACACACAATCATCAGAAGACTAAGACATTTCTGCTCAGAGTGATGGTACCTCAGTTCTGACACAAACTTCACACAGTGGACTAATGATACAAACTGTCGACCTACTGTACCTGTAATCCACAAGTTTACAGGAGTTCCCAGTGTGTTACGACATACAGAGGCACCCCAGGCTCTTGGCCATGGAGTGTTTTCATGCTCTTCTTTTTTTGAAATTGTACAGCTGATGGTGGAAGAGACAAATAGATATTATCACCAGTATTTGGATGCACTGGATGAAGGACAGTCCTCACTGCCAGAAATGACAGTTCAGGAAATGTGTTTGTTTTTGGCAATTAATTTGCAGATGGGGCACGATCAGAGGGACACGCTGAGTGATTACTGGTTTTGACACTGGAATTGTACTTCACGGCCTTTTGTGGAAACACTGTGAAATGAGACAGATTGTATTATATACGTAGAATTTTACACTTTAGTTACAATAAAAATGTACCTGACAAGGCAGATGAAAATTATGACTGACTGTGGAAAATGAGAGCTATAATGACAAGCTCAGTAACTCATATGCTAAATATAACAGTTGCACCAGACATTTAGCAGCTGATGAAATCACTGTGCTCATCAAAAGTAGAATTATCTTCAAACAGTATATACCAAAGAAACACATGCAGTCTGGGATAAATCTCTACAAGCTATGTGGTTCTAAGGGATATACTTATAATATGACCATGTGTTTAGGTAAAGACAGGAAACATGCGAGTCCTTCCACAGCTACACATGTAACTGTAATGCTGACAGGATTGAACGTGAGGGACACAAGTTGTACATGGGCAGTTTCCTTTCATCTCCAGCATTATATGATGATTAACATACTAAGACAGTAAACTGCTGTGGGACTGTTAGACCTGTAGAAATGGAATGCTGAAGAATTTAGAGATAAAATGAAAATGAAGAGGGGTGATCTAATGACTAAGGTGAAAGGTAACTTGACAGCCGTAGTATGGAAGGACATATGAAATGTAAACATACTGACGAACATGCATTGTTCACCATTGGAGGGTAATTTCTGTGATGAGTATGGAAAAGCCATGAAACCTGCCATAATACATGACTGTAATAGACACATGGGGTATGTAGACAATTCTGCCCACATGACAAACTATTAGCAGACGGACTTGGAAATGGACAAAGACGCTACTGTTCCATCTTATGGACCTTACCATTCTCAACAGCATTATCATTCTTGCCTCTTGTGGTTCAAAGTGCTCACACTGATGATTCAGACTGCCGTTGTTGAGGACTTAATACAAGAGGCGGGAAGGGTGCCTCGACCTTATTCTGCAAGACAAAGAAGACAAGCCTCATCCATGAGCCAAATACGAAGACTCGACTCCAGACACAGGCTCGCACAGTGTAGGAGAATTTGATGCCTTGTGTATTCTGCCAAAAACAAAGAATCAAGAACAAAATATAAGTGTCACAAATGCAACATAGGGTCATGTGCTACCCCATGTTTTGAGGTATATCACACCAAACTGCATTGCTGAGAACCAGCTGACACTAAATTAGAAAAGCAGAACACAAAATTGTAAGTAAATATTACCATTATAATTACTGAACTGACATTTTTCAGTAGCATCATCTGATGAAAAACTGGGGGGTGAATGTGGTGTGGATTTTACAGAAGGGGCTTTTTGAAGGAACAGAGACTTGTCAGTAGGGCTTTTATATGTGTGTATTTGCTTCACTTCACCACTATAAGGAAAAAATAAGAACCACTGCCTGGAGGCATCTGTAATTTATGACTGCTGGAAAAATTAGAAGACTTAGAAAAATTACACTTCATTAGTGACAATTTCGACTGAAATTAAGTTTCACACAATCTTTTATGCCTCTACAACCCTTTAAAACAAATATGGTAACAAAAAAGATGTGTAATTATAAATGCAGAAAATTTTAAAAAGTACATTGCATTGTGGGACAATGTTTTCCCCTTTGGCTGTGAAGGGCATTCAAATACTGGGACCTTGTTTTCCCATTTCTACATAAAGGGTTAAATATGTGAGGTCTTAAATTCATGTATGAAGTGCCAAACGTGGACCATTCCAAATTGGGTGGCTCTTAACTAGACCATGCAGAGCTAAACCATGGCCTGCATTGTCTAATCATCCTGTGAGATCTGTGCTCTTCTGATATAATATGCAGCGTACAGTGGTAATTTCTTACTGACATTTTGGGACACCTTCTCAGTTCCAGCTGTAATGTCCAAGAAACCCAAAAGCGAGAACAGAGTACGAGGAAAATTAACTGACACCATATTCTCCTTTGGGACTTATCCATCGTCTAATTTCTTAAAGATGCACAACGTTTCAGAAGCCAGCTCTGTTTCTGTGTTAAGGCAAAGAAGCACCTAATTTGGTTGACCCCTTAGATTGACTTGTTCTCAATCACTGGACACCACAGAAATGGTGACTTTTTCAGATATGTACCTGAAAACTGATTTAGGCCAAGGGTATTAACAGTAAAATGGCCATTGAAAATTTAAGAATTAACTACAAGACTCAAAAATAAAAACTTTGACCAATTCACAAATTAAAAACCATAAAAAGAGCCATGAACTCAGACTGATCAGACCACAGACATGACACAAAAATCCAGAGCAAATTCTGACACCATCCATGGAGAAGACTGTAAATCTGTATGGGTTCAAGTAAGTTCATAAACCTAGAAATGTAAAGGTACAATTTAATCAATGTGGATCAAAATGTAATGGCAGTGCTTCGCACTGGAAGTGACTGAAGGTTTTTAAGAGGTGCTGTACATTCAATGCAGTGGAAGAGACTGATGATGATATGTTGTGGAATGGCAGGGAAAATGTTGGGAAAGTTAGGAGTGGGTGTGAGGAAGGTGAAGTCACTGACTGTGAAGATGGAGACAGTGACAGTGATTGGTAAAGGTGGATAGAATCTGACATGCCTTGTGTGTTGGGTGTATGAAGTGAATACTAAAATTTTTTTTCTTTTCAGACTTTTTATTTTTGGGAATCATTTTAGATTTGAATAGATATATTTTCCCTTGGCAGACGTGTTTTTTTGGGTGAGGTCATCTTAGATTAGAGTCATCTTGTGTTTGGGTAAATACAGTACTTATATTACATATAATTTTACCTGTTTATTTTTCTGTACATCATGTGAATAAATGTGCATTGATGGTAAGAGTAGAAAATTTAAAAAAATTGCAGTTCATGACTGTTGCTGTATTTAGCACATTTTGCAACATTAATCAGTAATGTCATGTATATCTCCATACATAAACAGTTCGTACTTGTTTTTAAGCTTTCGCCTGTTCTAATTGTAATTTGTTCCTTTTTGGGTAATTCCCCGGTTGGGTTTGAGCGGGGAAGTGGCAGAGCCACTTCCCCGCTCAAACCCAACCAGGTATAAATACCCCACACAATCCATCAACTGACATACTTCATTCACTTACCTATGAAGATGGAACCGACAGTGAGTTCCGAAACGTCGGCAGTTAGAACTCAGACGCTGGGGAATTACCCAAAAAGGAACAAATTACAAACAGTTCGTAGTTTTTGAAATTGCTGTGACATTCTCTTTCGGTTTTGCCAGGGAAGGGGTTAGAAGTTATTTTCTCATTTCAAGTGTCTTGGCAGGCCACGTGACACTATATTGCAGTCAGCATGTTGCCTGTGAGGTATGAGTTGTGCAGGCCTCATCTGGGATTTGTACTAACATTTGGTAAGAAATGTAATACGATCTGTTGACCATCTCGTAGGACTGCTTTTGATGAAGTACCATCAGATCCGCTGAGAAAACTTGTGATGAGTTCTTTTTAATATTCCAGAAATACCTGCCTTGACAGGGCTGCTGCATGTTCGTCATACTCTGTAAGACTTGTAGTGGTATGACCATGTTACCATACAGTACAGACTCATTGTTGCTGCTGAAACGTTGCATGTGCAAATGCATATACTATCAGGATGTGTACCCTGTGGTTATTACAGTCCTGTAGAGGCTGGTTTGGAAGGAGCATGTGAAACTTTATGATTGCACCAGTCAAGTGATTTGGAGGAAAGGAGTCCTGTTCACATGGGTCCACTCAGAACGTTTCAGAAACCATGATTGTTTGAAAGTAACATAAAGACATACCAGAAACAGTGGTTTTTAATGACAAAATTTTACATTGGCTTCAGTGTATACAGAAATTGGTGTTCCTTGATAGGAAACATGTTTCAGAAAGTGTGAAAAGTATCATCATGCAGCTTCAGTGTGCACTTGTGATCAGCATATTGTTGAAGCAGTTGGCATCAAGGTGCTGATGTGAAGTCACAAGTGGACACTTTGAGACTTCTGGAACATGTCGTGATTAATGTGTTGGTGATGTAATTAAGTGCCCAGTGTGCTTTGCAAAACCCCATCAGTTAAAGTGGCCACCATTACTTTGTATATGCTTGGTGACGATCAGGTGAATTTCATTTGGTTCTCTCAGCATCACACTGCATGCCGACTTTCAGCACCAAAGGGTTAGCTACTCTCATTTTGGTTTTAAACTGACATTATTGTGAATTATTTTATTAAAATCCTTACATCTGTCATGTCTTTGTCTGACATTAAACTGCTTCATGTTCACAACCCTCTAAAATTCATCCCATATTAATGGGATTTTTTAAACTCAAAATCACGTTATTAGTGTACCATTGAAGGTTTGCAGGCTCCTCCTCAATCACTGTCTATATTGAATACCTGCATTGGCATATTACAGATGTATTATGGATTCTGAGCAGTAGGTAGGTCTGTCACTGGAACTTGTTTATGGTAAACTTGAGGGTGATAATTTGGCATGTCCATGCCTGTTGTGGGAATCCTATGGTAAATATGGAGGTGCTAAGTGAACGTTTCCACATCTCTTACTGGAACTTACTTTATGGTAAACACGGGGATGGCAAGTAGGCATATCTGTGTTTTAGTGGAATGTTATGGAAAGCTGGATGTGGTAAGGAGGCATGCCCACTTGCCTTGTTGGAACTTGATGGTCAGCATTGGTGTGGTAAGCAGGCATTTCTGCATTTCTTTTTAGAACTTCGCAGTAAACTTCGGGATGTGATGAAACAACTGCATGCATTTGTTTCAGTAAGATTATGATTATGATACTGCATTTACTCAAATCCGAGGCATACTTAAATTATTGTCATTTACAGCAGTCCCTTGTTTAATCCAGATTTGAAGTATAGTTAAGTCTCATTATCTGACTCTAATTCTTTCCAGAAAATGGATTTCATAGCAAAAAATTAGATAACAGGACTGTATTTCCCATTATTTTAAATGAGAAAAATAATATTGCATTCCCAGGCCATCCCAGAACCCCCCCAACTAAGTTCCCCTCATACGGCTGACATTCCAACAACAATTAAAATAAACTAAAATAAAAAATATTAAAATAATTAAAAAATAGTCCAACATGTTTTATGCATAATATTCAACCTACAAAAGACTACTCGCATAATTAGTAAGCACTGAATGGGTCAAAAAATGGTTATTGTACTTACTGATTGAAGTAACAAGACAAGCAAGGTAAGGTTGGAGAGGAGGTAGAGAGGAGACTGAGTCATTGTTTTTGGATGGTGGGTGAAGATGGGTGACTGTGATCAGGTGAAGAGGCAACTGAAGGGGTTGTCACTAGCCCAGGATATGAAATTTTGTTGGATCCAGAGTTGCAGTATTGGGGATTTGAGGTGGGTAATGAATTTTGGGTATCATTATCTCTGACTCGTTATAGCAAAAAATTTTAAACAAAATGGCGGATAGTGAGGGTTGACTGTATTTGCAGTTTTTGATTTGTATATAATTGAATGCAAAACAGGGTCCTCTGGACAATAATGTGAATGTAAGTACAGAGTGGCATGGATAGATGATCTGCACTTGGATAATGCTGATTCTGCTGTTTTTGCCAATTATTTAAGAAACTGACATCTTTGAGTAGTATATTCTGACATACAGCCTTCTAAATGCCAGTTTCCTGCTTTGCCCAGAGCACTATTCAATTTAAATGTGCACAGCAAGAAAGTGTTCTCCCATTTGGATGTAAAGGTTGTACATTTAGTGGGATGTCACATATACCTGTTAAAGGCTAGTGTACACCATACCCCACGCAGAAAGAGAGGTCTTGTGTGTTGATGTTAAATTTGGATTTGTGTAAAATACACCAATATGCAGGTCCAGAAAGTATAGTGGATGTAATTACTGAGTGGCTAACATTTTCCAATAAATAATATTTAAATTCCATGCAGTAAAGATCTTTATGATGGTGGTTCTTGTTTTCTGAGAGTAGATAATCAGCATTTAGGCAGAAGTGTCCCTGATGTCTGCCCAGTCTCCTTTTAAGATGGCAGTAGTGTTGGTTTGCTATTCTTCAAGGTGTATTAACTACAAAGTAAAATAGTTTGTTATACAGGTGGAATGCCATTATTAGTCACTTTAAACTTCACACTGTGCTTCATAGAATATGATCAGTCTTTTATTTGAGTAATAATATTTGTGCACGTATTCCATAATTACTTAGAACTACAGCAGCATGCTTCAGATATGGGCTTGACAAGATGGTGGATGGATAGCTTCATGAGAGCTTCACTCGTGATTGTAATTGGCTGCAAAAGTCATTCCATTTGAAGTGTCTCATTGTGTAAGGAGATATCTTGTTTCCTACATGGGCTTTATGGTTGTTTAAAAGTGTTTTATGGAATGTTGGGAATTCAATTTGCACAAATGCTGAAGAAAAAGCCTCTAGTGGCCTCAAAACCTTGAGAGAGTAATGTTGCAAAGTGAAACTGTCGTGAAGATGTAAATTAGATTGAAATGAATAGGTGGCAGGCTCTCGTGACTACAGTGACAGAGCTTAGGTTTTTTTAATAGATTTTGTGATTTTCTGATGAACTGTCATTTGCTGCTGGGAGCCCCTTTTGTATTCTGTGACTTAATTTTTGTTTGATGTAAATGTGTAGAAGCTGTCGAGGAACTGAGACATGAGTATTTCATTGTGGTGGAGGTGTAGGTTAGTGAGACCATGTAATCTTGTGGATGCTTACTGAATTTTGAAGAACCTGCTGCCACAGTCTTGAGGATAGAAGATGTTACCCATCTATCCAGTCTGGAGAAATGACTGGAACAGACAATGAACATCATGAAATAACTGCCTTTAGATGTGGATGTACCATTATGTGCAGTATAGCGCCACATTAGGTGTAGGTTTGTGTACCATGAATGTGGATGTATAGGCATGACAACATTTTAAATGTGAATATTTCTTTGCCCAGAGGTGGATTTTCCATTGCCTGCAGGCATGACATCTGTCGACTGAGGACATTCACTTGTCCTCAGGCATTACACCACTTGGGTTCCGAAACTTTTCGTTGCCCTGGGGCATGAAACAACCATAGGCTGTTGTCGTGCCATTCCCTACTGGTGCGGCACTGTAGGTTTGGATGTACTGTTTCCACACACACATAACACCGCTTTACTTGACCACTTTGTAGCATGGGCTCTAGTACATTGACCATAAATTTAAAGACTTTTGTCTAAACAACTTCTCACTCTGGCATGTGTTGTCATATGCGTAAGACACTGGCCTAACAGATGTAGCCATCTGTATGAGACACAGGCGTAATGACCGTAGCAGTCTGTATGAAGCACGGGCCTAATTACTGCTGTAGTGGTCTGTACGAAACATAGGTCTGACAGCTGTAGTGGTATTTTCATTCATTTTAGAACATTAATTGATCATTTCACTTTACTGTGTTTATTTGAATTTTGAGAAATTAAATCATTCAAAAATATTTATGCTGGCCATTTATGCCCCTTTGCTTATTTTCTGTATTTTAGATTACACTATTAGGAAGCTTCTAAAATCAGGAGGAACTGGAATTGATAAACTTGCATTTTGTACTGGTGATGTTAATTTGTTGGATGTGCATTAAATAAAAATAGGACAGTTGTATTACACACTAATATAGAATTTGCTGAATATGTAAAGGCAAATAGAATTAGCCATGTGTTTATCTTTATCAGGGAACTTTAATATGAAGGCAATGAATCCTTCTGAAATGTGTTTTCTTATTTGTAATGGAAGTAAAAAAAAAAGTTACGTTCTTCTACAAATTAAGGGCAGATTATAATTGGGAAAGTGTTGCTGTGATTCAGTTTGGAATCTTCTGTCTGCTGTTTAAAAACACAATGGTTGAAATATGTTAAACTCTTTTACTGGACATTTTGCATAATTGTGAGATTTTTTTACTTGCATTGTGTGAAAATCAGAAGCTGAGGTGTATGAACCCATGGTACTGAGGAGAATAGCTGGACTTAGGAGGGAGGAAATCGTAGGAGAGAAGTTGGAGGAACTTGCGTGATTGGGAGCTTCATAATTTGTACCTTTTATCATATATTGGGAGGAACACTTGACACTGTGTTGAGAACTTGTATAATAAGTCATCTACAAGTGTTAAATTTAATGAATTCCTGCCGTAATAAAGCGGAGCTATTTACTGCTTTGTGTTGCAATGACTGCTAATATCAGGGAGTGATGGTTTTTTTTTAACTGTGAACCAGTCCAGAAATTTCGGATTCAAAAAATTTTTGCCATTGCTATGTTAGAAATCCTTGTTGATTGTTCTGCAGCTTCTAATCAGTACACGAGTTATCTCATGCAGCCTAATGGAATTGTGAACCACATGTCCACCACCCGTTTGGTATAAAAACACAATCATGTTCCAATCCATTTGGCATGAAACACAGAATTGTACATGAGTGCTAAAGAAAGGTTGTGCATTCAGTTTTTTGGCTGCACATAGTGAGTGGTCATGTGATGCAGTCACTAAGAAGTAGCATTTTCAAAAAAGCAAGATCAGATGTGAATTAAAAATATTTTTCTGAAAAATATTAGGAGCGATGACAAAATTTCTGAGCACCTTGGATTTGTCAGGTGCTGTGTTTTAGATACTTTTCAGTTTCTAAAGTGTGTAGAAATGCACTGTTTTATGGTATGTCAGTTCGAAAATTCCAGACTGGAAGAAATAAAGAAGTTGGTAATATAAAGTTAATTAATGCCACTTCAGTGTGGTCTGCTAAACCCGTGTACTCTAGCCATCTGTGCCTCTATAGGTTGGGAACAGTTTATGAAATTTTCTGATACTCTTATGAGTGCTGATGTTACATTCTGTGTAATGTCTTTAGCTGATTGAAACAGAATTGTTTGAACAGTTCTTGAGACTGGAAAATGAGTAATTTCAAATAATTAGAATAATATGGTGACTGCTGTAACTGAGTGATGTGAAACTTATCCACAATGTCTTTACTTATACATTGTTGCCTGCTGGGACATTATCATACTACAGAATCCTTGATCTGCCTGAAGGTTGCTATTCTGATCTGCATCTGTGGGACATCAAAGAGCTTGTTTTCAGGCTGGCTGTCATTGGCATAAATTTGGAATGAATGTTTACTTGGAAGTCAAAAAAGCTCCTCAGTACTGTTCTTTTCCAGTCTTGGTCCATTCTGGATCTTGGTGAGCTGAGAAATTCTCATTGAGTACTTCGATGCTGTAAGGTCTGAGATACAGAATTAAAAATTACTAATTTAATGCTTCATGTATGAGTCATAATGCACGTGATTTTTATCATTAAACAGATGCAGCAGCTTGCAAGCCCAATGAAGTGTCATAGCTACATATGATGGTATTACACATTATTTAATTGATTATATTTACCCACAAGGATTGGGTGCTTTGAAGACTGTACCATTGTTCTGAATTTTTTTCCTTCACTTGATCATGCCATTTGTCCCTAGAGATGTCTTATGCCATCATTTCTGATAGAAAGGTTGAACACATTACATAAAAAATAATATTCCACTCTCATTTTTCAGTAACACTTTTATTTTCAGAAATGTTTTAACATCTAATGGAACCATCCCTGTCTTTTATATAAGCATGGAAATCTGGTAATGGCTTTTCATCGCTCATACCTTGATTCATCAGTGAAGACTTCTTTTCCTTTCTCACATGGAAGATATATTCTTTGTATCATAGCAGCAGACGTACAGTCAGTCATGACTTCCTTTTTGTTTTCTGGGTTGTGATGTCACATACCAATCTTTGTCATAATCATGGAATCCTGGGCATGACTCATTCATACAGCAGGTGTGGTATGTACAAGATGATCATAACCGTGGAAGCTGGGAAGCAGTCAACTGGCAAAGGTAGTGGCATCACATTTATCGTAACCATGGAAACAAAGTGGGACGCAGTCCATTTCTGGATGTTATGCAGGGTGTGTCAGAAACGTGATGGTTTTTTAAATTAAATAACATTTTAAGACAAAGTAGAAAAATTTGATTCACAATAGCAAGTACATTCCATGTCCATGAGAATCCATATGAATCGTTACACTTCTGCAGTTGCGATGGAAAGAATATCCTAGAATATGCTTCCAATTTCACTGTTTTAGGTCATGAATTTTGGCAGGATGTGTTTCGTATACCTTGCTTTTGATGTAGACCCAAAGGAGGTGGTCTGGTACTGCAAAATCAGTCAAGCAGGCCGGCCAGGTGATGGCCCTGCAGTGATAAATGAGTCTGCCTGCAAACATTGTCCTGAGGACATGCATGGAAATCTGTGCTATAGAATCACACTAAATCGAGCTGAGGAGGATGTAACGCGTTTTGCAGAATTGTTTCCAGCATGACAGTGTAGTACTGTGCATTCATATTTACTTTACACTGTTCCGCATTTTCAGAGACATAGGGACCATTGTCAGGTGTACGAGCAGAACTTGAATGTCCATTTGGATTATAATCCTTCACTGAGCCTTCATGAAGCCATTTAGATGTCCTCAATAGCAAAGTATTATGGCTAGGAGCATCACATCTGCGAAACTGCTGTCAGAAACCATGCTGTATAGCTCAGACAGACTCTGTTTTGATAAACATTTCCACTGCTGCAATGTGGTGCTGCACTGACCAGTGCTCCTTCTCAACATCACTGTATGTGATGATCGTCTGTATGGAAGCGCCACTAAGTTGGTTTTCAAATTTCAGAAACCATCAGGCATGTTTGATACATCTTGTATGTAAGTAAAGATTGGAAACATAGTTGAAGGCCATCGTTTTTGACTGGAGAAAAGTACATTGTGAAATAAAACATAACTTCCATTTTTCCACAGCTCTTTTATTACATTCTTGTAAATCATCTTTGATCAGTTGTTTCTTGATTCATCAATCAAGACTTCCTTTTGTTTTTCATAGAGACATTTTTTCCCATATGTTAGCCATAGATTTGCATTTCATCCTGACTTTGTTTTTTGGGATGTGACAACACTCATACAAATCAGCCTCCACCTAAGCATGGAAATCTAGGCATAATTCAGCCACAGACCATCCCATTTTTTAACTCATAAGCCAGTTTTGTACTGTATAGGAAAAGATTACAAATAGTGGAGATTTCTGCTTTGGTACTTTATCCTGTTGTTGCTATGGTTAAAAAAACTGGTTTAAACATGTTTAAAGCAACAACTCACATCTTTCAAGAATTGTAATAGTACTTGCGCTGTAGTGTCATTTTTTTTCTCTCGACCAATAGCTGAGGTTTTGAATTGTGACAGTGGAATTTTTCTGAAGTAGACTTGGATATTCAGAAGCTTTGTTTCTGTTTATCTTCATGCAGTCATTAATAGAATGGGTTCATATCTGTTGTGAATATAATCAGGTGTTCATATTGGTGTCTTTTATGGAACAGCTTTTGCTTTTATCATGAAATTTGACATATTAATGAGATTGGTTGTAGTTAATTTTCCATAATTTTTGTTATCACTTCATATTGAGTATAATAAGGGTTGAATATAGCATTTTTGTGGACAAGTTTGTTAGTCCTGAGGTAGGTGTGGGGTATTTGCTTGATGGTGGTGGTGGTGGTGGTGAGGAAAGGAGGGGGAAGGAAAGGCTGCTTAATTTGTTGCTTAAGTATTGTTTTGAAAGGATTTGTGTTGGTGATGGTGAGTGGTGGTGGTGGTGGTGGGGTGTGCCAGTATTTCGTTGAAGCAAGAGGAATAATGAGCTTTATATTATACGAGGGTTTTAATACTTTCTACATGGTTGAAATGCAAAGAGATGGATTATTTCCATCTGAAATAAATCATTAGTGTATTTTCAGTTGTCAAGTTTTATTCAATGTCATGGTATGTCTTTGTAGTTACATGTAAATTGTAATCATTTGGTCACTCTCCCTGGGATATTCCAGGCTGGCATATACTGTGGCACATTCAAAGTACCTTCTGATCTCTCTGTTGTCAGCACCAAATTATACATACTCTGCCATCTTTTGACAAACTTTGGAAGTATTGGTACTATATCCACTCCAAATCAGTCATCAAGATAAGCATTCTGCAGTAAAAGAGTTAAGATCTACATTTTGCATACCTGGAATTGAATACTGTAGGGATTGTTCTATCCCGTGTATTGCTTGTCATCTTGTCCCTGATGTCATTACTGTCAGTACTAAACACAGACTTGCAGCTTCTCTAAATCTACCCTTTAGTGTGTTATGTATCTGTTTTCGTATAATTGCTTGTACTTGCCATTTCTAAGCATATTGTAAGAGGCAAAATTTGGGAAACTTGACTGATGTTGGTCAGCATTCTTCTGGAAGTGCGTGTTGTGATTACTGTCCTCTGAGATTTAAATCCACGGAGTTTTGGCTAGATCCATGCCAGTATTGCAGGTTACATGTTACTCTAATCTTCTGCTCTGAAGATGGAAACAGCATTTTCATTTGAAACTATGGTATAGCTGATGCATGATAGAATGGTACTTAACTGTTCTTATCACTGTGACATAGAGAGTTGGAAGGGATTACTCTTTGATGTCTTGGATAAATGCCATTATTTTTATGTCAGTTATACCTTTCTGTTAAACTGTGTGGTGTCACTTCCCTGTTGACCATAATCTTCAACAAACTTGGAATAGCAATTTTCATGGGGGAAGGGGGGGAGATCAGATTTCTGCATGTCTGTGTCTAGAACTAGACATCTGCTCCTTTCCATTTTCAGCCTCTTGGCTGTGTCAGTAACGTAGGTTATTTATTGTATCGACAGCTCCATGGGAGTAGGAGATGGGCTGCCGGTGCGCTCAGCCAAAGGCCATATCAAGTCTGCGTCCATCTCTACAGCGGGCAGAGCTGAGCACCCAGCCCTAGAAACCCCTATAGATCCTCTCAGGCAAAGGTAGTATGCAGTGTAAATTGATTCACTGCATCATATACATATGGATATGATAGTACTTAGCAAAGTAGAACACAAAAGTTTCTTTTTGTTGTTATTATTGCGAACTGTCTGAAACTTCCAGCTTTAGCCCTCCAGGTAGATTCCTTTTGATGATTTAGTATATGCCTTACACTTTTGTGCCCATTTAATCTGTATTTCCATCAGTCCAGCTACTGTTGTTTATTGAATGAATGTAGAAAGGATGCAGCAACAAATCAGTGTAAGTATTGTAGAGTGCCACTAATGTTCAGAATATACAGATTCATGTTTATTGTGGCATTGTACTTATCATTAAATAATTTTTCACCATCAGTGCAGGACTGGAAGATTCAGGTGTTCTGGAATGTTACACCCTATCAACTGGTTGGGAGTTTCTGACATTCCTAGGAGTGTGCAGCCTCCAATTTCAGGGTCCTGCATTGTAAGGAGACTGACTCGGAGTGCTTGTCTCTGAAGATTGAGTCATTATGCTATTTTGAAACATCAGTAAATAATTATCGTTTGACACTCTGTAACGTTCCAGAAGACCTGCATTTTGTGAACATTGCTGTTACATTTTTATGTGTGTTTCTGCGTGAAAGTAGGTAGAAATGAATAACTGTGAAGCAGTTTGCACGTATTGAATATGGCATATGTCCTTCTCGCATGTCGATGGATGAAATCTCATTTTCCATTGTGCACCAAATCTTGCAATTCATTATTTATTTAATTAATGGAGCAGTGTTTTGAACTACAGTTACGTCACATCCTTTGTTTTGTTTTGAAATTTATTCCTGTCATCCAGTACATTGATTCTTCTGTTCTGCTAAGTGATGGTGCTGATGAAGTGTTTTTTTTTTTTAAATTTGTGACATTTCTGCCTGGAGGGGTTAGTGTTATGTATATTTCTACGTGAAAGTAGGTAGAAATGAATAACTGTGAAGCAGTTTGCATGTATCAAATATGGCATATGTCCTCCTTGCATGTTGATGGATGAAATCTCATTTTCCATTGTGTACCAGTGAAACAGTGAATGGCTGGCTAGACCCATTTGAACTATGACATAGCATGTTTGTGTTTTCTGCTCACACTACTTAAGTCTGGCTTATGCTTGGAAAAGTGCTAATTTGGTGAGTGTTGACCGCAAACCATTTAGAGCTTTTCTTTGGTAAATATTTTTAAAAATTTTATAAAATGTTGTTTATAGTTTTGATTATTTTTTGAGTGATGACAGCATGTAGAAGAGGGCTGTGTGGCCATTGTTTTACTTGAGGAAAAATGCAGAAATTTATAACCCTCATCTATAAGTGGACATGTACTATATATACTAACAAAGGCTATTGGATGATTGTACACGATGGAAGCTGTAAGGATCTCCGATATGTCGACATGTCTACATGTGTCATTACCCAAAATAGGATAACATAAAGACTGAACTGTTACGAAAGCCAGAAATTGTAACATTTTCATTTTCTCATTCTTTACTTTAATGTTACAATGACATAATAGTTTTTACTGAGATTTTAACTTCTTATGATTAGTAGTTTATTGTTCATATAGCCCACTTAATCTGTTCGGAACCTTGCGTGTTAAGGTTTTTGTAGCATAGAATGTGACACCATGTAGTTAAGAGACATCTGAAGGTAATGTACCCTGAAGACTGAGGCTGCAGGTTCCTCCAAATTTTGGTATCCATCTACATGTCATTCCATCCCTGAAAACTTTAAATTGCCATTGGTCGGGTTAAGGTCTCATCCTGTAAATATATTCAATCATATTTTAAGGATTATATTTTATGGACTCATCAGAAGAAGCATAATGTTAATTACAGTACATACACTGAAATAAACAATTTAACTTATCTAACATATACTTTGCATATACATTATGCTTCTTCTGATGAGTCCATAAACGTAATGTATGTAATGTTAGTATGAGCTGGGACGGCTCAGTCGGTATAGTGACTCGCTATGAGCTGGGCGATCCAGGGACTGATCCCTATGGGGGCGAGATTTTCCAGACTGGCCCTGGAGCCCACAAATACAATACAATGCAATGAGTACTCGGTCATTCCTGGGGATAAAGTGGCCGGGGCATGGCGTTGACCACCCACCCTCATCTAGCGCCAAGGTTAATGAAAGAGTAGAGCTATACCGCTACTCCCATTCTGGGCCTTCGTGGCCTCTTCTGGTGGTGAACTTCACTTTTTACCTTTACCTTTATGTAGTGTTAATTGCATCTGCAATATCAGATGTAATGTGCAGCGTCAAACTCTATAAAGTTCTAGAATTGGCACTGTGATGTAAGTATGGTTTGGTGCATACACCATTTGTATCCAGTTTCCATTCATGTTTTGACTGCCCAGAATTAATGAAAATAAAATTTTAGCCTAGTCACTGCATCCATATGAGTCCTGCAGGTAAGTTGTGTTTTCCCCCATTTTCACAACAAGTGAAATTTGAAGTTCTGTTTTGTACTCCAGGAAACAGCTGCCTTAACTCAGGAAATGGTTGAAACCGTTTCAACTGTTTGTGGAAATGAAGCTGTCTCATGTGCATTTCTTCAAATAGTTCAAAAGATTTAGACAGGGACGCAAGAACCTTGAAGGTAATCAAGTAGTGGTCAGCTGTCAGTTGCTTTCAGTACAGAAACAGCTGCAAAAGTTTTTAAACTGGTGGCCAGACACCCGCATGTGGCCTTCATTTTTGCTGGAGAATCAACTGAACTTTAACCAGAAGACTGTCCATCATATTCGCCTGAAGATATTGGAAAGAGGGAGATTGGCATGAAGTTTGTTCCACAGAGTCTCACAGATAAGCTTCAGGAGCACTGCATGACAAGTTGTGAAGACATACCCAGATATGTCGAACTGTTCCACGTGTTCTCATTTGCCTCGTTATTGGGGAGGAGTCTTGGGTATTTCGATGCATTGCTGAAACAAAACATCAGAGCATGGAGTGGTGAACAGAATCATTTGTGAAGGTTGAGGAACAAACCTTTTTGAACACGTCTCATGAGCACCATGTGATCTACAAACAGTTTTTGCCTGAAGGAAAAACATCAAATTTTGTTACAGGTGCTGGAAAGTTTATTGAACCGTGTTTTGAGAGGGGGCCACAGTTTCAAGAGTGGGGGAGGGCACTTGAGATTCCTGCTGTGTGACAATACACATGCTCATTCTGCCGTGATAATGGAGTATATGCTGGCAAGTTGTGGCATGTTGGCGATTAGCCACCCACTGTATTCACGTGTTCTTGTTCAATCTGACTTCTGCTGTTCTTGAAAGTGGAAACCTTCCTTGAAGGAACAAGAATTCAGGACATCGAGAACATCAATAATGTAATGACCAAATCAAACCCAGTGCCTTTGGGTGCCTTTGATGACCATCGTGTGCAGTACTTAGAAAGCTGTATGAAGTGTGTTCCAATCAAGAAAGGTTACTTTGAAGGAGAATAAAACAGTTTTATTTGTATTTCATGTGTATTTGTTCCTACAGACTCGAGTCCCAGAAATTTGGTTTGCCTCATAGTGTGTTTGAGGTCCATCTCTAAATAACTTTTTATGAACAGAGCACTGGTCGTGGAATATGCAACTGACCAAACTGGCCACAGTTTTTGCTATGAGAATGTTGTGCAAAGTGGAAGCTAAACTAGGCATAGTTGATGCTGCTACAGTTTTGTGCATCGCTGGTACTGTGTTGTGTGGAGACTAAATTGGGCATAACAGATGCTGCTGCAGTATTATGCATCCTTCAGTATTCTTTAAAAAACCCTGAACTGTATTATCTGGGTCAGTTGTTTTGAAATATTCTGGTTTTTTTTTTTAAAAGAACGTGTTGTCTGATGTCAGAAGTATTCTTGCATGATTAAAGTGTTTGTGATTTGCGTTACGCACCCAGTTGTGGTAGTAAAGCATAATTCTTTTCCATAACGAGTGTATCAAAATGTTCTTCCAATTGACGATTCCAGTTTGGAAATAACTGCAGGATACGCTTTATTTTCATTTATGGTCTGAATTCATTGATATAACTGAGCCACAATAAGTTTCTTTAGTAAATTGATTATTGTCTTCATTAGTCCTGCAAGCATATGTTACATATTTGTATGGCATCAGGATACCTCAGTCCACTTAAACACTGGTGCCAGGGCTGTGTATGACTGCAAAGTGAGGTCTTGGTAAGGGCTAAATTTCTCCACCGGTTTTGTTCGTGTGAAATAGTTTTCTGAATGCCTTACAGTGTAGAAATGGACATCTGGAGTCAGGTATATGAGAGACAGGGAGTCACTCAAAGTTACTTTGATTATTTATCTCAAATACTTGATTGGTGAATTTGAAGTGAGAGAAATTTTATTTGCTTCATGCAGGTTGCATTGAAGGAACATTTTTGGAATGTGTGCAGAGAATATGAGATTTTTAGTTATCTGTGTGCATGGCTCCAAGGCTGTTGTTAATTGTAATAATAAAAGGTGAAGGTGAAGTTGTTCCTGTGCACGCCTTGAGGGCATATGGGTGAAGAT
>Ga0123357_10002418_pt1 | contig 20825 bp, 12 predicted proteins | sample TergutEmb28metaG_FD_89873 | JGI IMG/M metagenome (GOLD analysis project Ga0123357, IMG submission 89873) | Embiratermes neotenicus P4 segment gut microbial communities from Petit-Saut dam, French Guiana - Emb289 P4 | ecosystem: Host-associated > Arthropoda: Insects > Digestive system > Gut ... | reverse complement strand
GAAGATGGATTTGGCGGAATGTATTATACAAAAGAAGATGGAACGGATTATACAGAGGAAGGAGCTGTCGGTCGGAAACCCGGATTATTTTTTGATGAACTCAACACCTGGTCGCAGAGTGGCGCCATGCGTATGTTGCGAAGTAATGAATGGAAACTGGTTTATGATATGGATGGAAACGGCGAATTGTATAATTTATCGAAAGATCCGGTCGAGTTGAACAACCTGTTTTACAATAAAAAATATGCAAATATAAAAACCGACATGTTAGAAAAACTTTTGAGATGGGAAATATCCGCTCAGGATCCTTTGCCAATTCCACGAGAACGGTATCGCTTCAAACGAAATGAGCATAATTATATGTTTCAATAAAAACTATTCTCACTAATTTTTCATCTCAAATCACATACGGGGTTTTTCATTTTCATTTCCCGCAGATGCGTTTTAGCCGTTTGTATCAGTTCGGTGATAATTTGTTCGTTTCCGGCAGCTCTATTGTACTTTTCCGAAGGGTCATTTTCAAGATTATACAAAAGAGGCGTTTTCGGTATAAAGATATTTACACTGTCGGTGTATTGGTTTTCAATCACTTTTAAATAATATTTCCAAGGACCTTTTCTCACAGCCATCAGTTCGCTTCCCCACCAATAAAACACTTCATCCCTGATTTTTTCTTGTTTACCCGTAAGGAAAGGCAACATGCTTTTTCCGTCCAGCGTAACATTTTCAGGCAAGGAAATGCCTGCCATTTCCAAAAAGGTTGGAAATAAATCCATCGCCGTACAAACGGCTTCAGTGTCTTTTGCTTTAAGCAGTTTGGGCATCCAAAAGATAGCCGGCACCCGAAACCCACCTTCATACCAAGTTCCTTTGCCGTCTCTTAACAGGCCGGCCGAACCGCCGTCTTCCTTTTTCGCCAACCAAGGACCGTTGTCGCTGGTAAATATCACAAAAGTATTTTCATCCAATTTTTGCTCTTTCAATACCTTGAATATTTCCCCTACGCTCCAGTCTATTTCTTGAACGACATCGCCATACAATCCTCTTTTACTGCTTCCTCTGAAACGGTCATTCGTGTATAGCGGTACGTGTGGAAATGTATGCGCAAAATACAGGAAAAACGGTTTTTTTGCATTTTTCCTGATATATTCAACGGCTTGTTCCGTATATCGGCGCGTCAAATTACCCTGATCGGGTTCATCTTCTATTTTCTTGTTATTCAGCAGCAAAGGGGTTAAAGGATAATGTTCCTTGGCGTAGGGGTCGCTGATTTGCGCCGGACTCATGTCGTTGGAATAAGGGATTCCGAAATAGAAATCAAATCCGTGGTCGGTAGGAAGATAGGGCGAAAAAGCGCCTAAATGCCATTTACCGACACAACCGGTTGAATAACCGTTTTGTTTCAGAATCTTGGCAATGGTCAATTCATCCTGACCCAATCCCGACTTGGAATCGGGAAACAGTACACCGTTTTTGTCACCATACATTCCGTTGCGCACCGGCAACCGTCCGGTTAAATAGGCGCTTCTGCTGGGTGTTGAAATGGCTGCTCCGACGTAATACTGGGTCATTTTTAATCCTTCTGCCGCCATCCGGTCGATATGGGGCGTTGATATGGTCGGATTTCCATAACAACCAATGTCGCCATAACCAAGGTCATCGCACAATATGATAATAAAATTGGGTTTTTGCGACTGTATCTCTTGTCCGGCCACTTGTCCCGTCAATGAAATCAAACTTCCCGTCAATAAGCAGGCTGTATTTCTTTTCTTCATTATTGTTTTATTTTTTTGAAACATAAATCATCCCGGCTTGTTCATAGAAATGAAGTTCCAGCGTTGAGGATAAATTTTGAAGTATTTCTTCCAAACTGAGGTTCACATCCAAGTTTCCGGATAATAACAAATCCTGCACCTTTTTGTCCAAGATGATTTTTTTGTCAAAATGGAACGAAATAATTTCCGTAACATCTTTTAAAGAAGTTTTATCAAAGGAATAATAACCCATCACCCAGCTCGTTTGTACAGATGTATCGGCATATCGGGGGACGCCTATCTCTCCGGAAGTTATTTGCACATATTCGGAAGGTTTGAGTTTGATGGATTCTTTCTTCGAGTTGGTAACGCTCACACTACCTTCAACCAACGTAACAACCGCGTTATCCATTTCTTTGTAGGAGAGTACGTCGAAGGTTGTTCCGTGTACTTCAACTTCAAAATCGGCCGTTTTCACCACAAACGGCACCTTGGCATTGTGGGCTACTTCAAAATACGCTTCTCCTTCCACATATACTTCTCTTTTTTGAGCATCAAATACTTTCGGGTAAATTACTTTCGACCGTGAGTTTACATACATTTTCGTTCCATCGGCAAACACCAATGAAGTACGTTTTCCTGCGGGTACGAGCAAATAATTCTGTTGTTGAGACGCTGCGTCTTGTTGCAGTTTACTTTCTTTGGGCGCTATTTTTTGATTATCGATGATAATATCGCCGTTTTTTGTATGTACGATTTGAGGCTTATCGGTAGATGCTATTATTTTTTCGCCGCCGCTAATCAACGTCACTTCGTTGATATCATTTTCCGATAAATTGTCGGCTATTTTCTGCCCATCCTTTACATTGAAATTGAAAACAACAGAACTCACGGCGAACAGTAAAAGCACGGCAGCAGCCACAGAAGAAATCCGGATGAAGAGACGGAGGTGTTTCCTCCTTTTCCTTGCATCTATTTCTTTTGATATTTCATTCCAGCATTCATCAATACTTTGCTGGCTTTGCCTTTGTTCTTTTTCTTGAATATAAAGAATAAGATTTTTCTTTATTTCTTGAATGCGGTACAAGCCTTTCTTCATAATGCCTAATTTATACTACCGTGTGTTGATGTAGATGGATTTTCTTGAAAAAACTACTCAATCTTTAAGTTATCATTTGTTAAAATGGAACGAATTTTAGCGATTGTTCTGGATGAAAGATTCATGGCCGATTGCACATTTATTCCAAGTAAATCAGCTATCTCATTAAAACTCAATTCTTTTACGAATCTTAAATAAATAATCTGCTGTTGATTTTTATTCAGTTGTTTGTATGCCTTCGCTATGCGCAGGGATAAGCGCAATGCTTCATCATCTTGCTTGAAAAATGCAACATCAGACAGTTCATCTTCTACTATATCTATTTTATCATTAAATTCTTCTCTGTTAAAATTCTCTTTTTTTCGGGCTTCTTCCAGCAACAAGTTTTTTAAAGATTTCAGCAAGTAGGTGCGGACATAAGTAATAGCAGCCAGATGTTTATTGTTAAAAATTTTCAAAAATATATCATGAATGCAATCTTTTACCGATTCTTCATTGCCACAGAACTTCAATCCATAGTGATACAGCAAATTATAATGACGATAGTAAATCTCCTTTAATGCGTTTTTATCTCCTTCCACTAAAAGCATCCAAAGTTGATTATCTTCCATTTTGGGGTAATCCATCATTATACAATCAAATTATATTGAAATCAAATTTGTCTGCATTAAGCATTATATTAGGTTAACTTTGGCTGTAGTTTTGAATAGTGTTGTAAATTCATTCCGGATTGAAAAGTCTGATTTTCATAACCGCAGGTTTTGACCTGCGGATAGGGAACATAGCTTGGAACTGACTGAAAGACAGGACTGAATCGGATCAAATAAATCCTGCCTTTCTGTACGACACAAAATTAAACTTGAGCCATTAACTTTAATATTATCAAATTGCAAATGTATACTATTTTTTTGTAAATGAAAAAAATTAATACAGGAATGTAACATCTGATATATTTTCTACGTTTAAAAAAATAATTATGAAACATCATTATTTTTTTATACTTTTTATTATGCTTTTTTTTGCAACCTCTTGTATTCAAAGAGGAAAAATAGACACGGCATTGAAAAAGCGCATAGATGCAGATCCTCGTTTACTGATTGTATCGCAAAAAGCAGAATCGCTCATTGAGACAGGTCTAAACGCAGGAACGCATTATGCAGAGGTATGGATACGCGATTTGAACACTTTTATTGAACCGGCATGTAAGGTCGGCAATAAACAACAGATACGCGAAGCATTACTTACGTTCTTCAAGTTTCAAGGTGAAGATGGAAATATTGTAGATGGATATATACCTCGAAAGGATGAAAAGGAAAGATATGATTTCTTGTATTCCGAGTTAGCTCCTGAATTTGCAGCACACAAAAATACTGTTGAAACCGACCAGGAATCATCGTTAGTTCAGGCTATTGCTAAATATATCACCGCAACAGGTGATAAGTCTATCTTAGATGTAGAGATTGCCGGACGCACCGTAGAAAAACGCATGGCAGACGCAATGCAGTTCTTGCTTGATAAACGTTTCTGCGATGAATATGGACTTTTATGGGGCGCCACCACTGCCGATTGGGGCGACGTACAACCCGAACAGGATTGGGGAGTACGTTTAGACAGTAGCTCCCACCGTTGTATTGATATATATGACAACGCAATGTTTGCAATAGCGCTGAAAGACTACGCCGGCATGATTGGTAATAAAAAGGAAATTGAACATTGGAAAAAGATACGTGCAAATATTATCGCCAATTCGCGCAAATATTTATGGGATAAAGAAAAACAAAAATTTGTACCCCATATTTACCTTGATGGTTCGCCCTTTCCCGATGATTTTAATGAGAACGCAATTTATTATCATGGAGGAACGGCTGTTGCCATTGAGGCCGGCATGTTGAGCAGGGATGAAATTCTTGCCTCGTATCGGCAGATGAAGCAAAATGTGAAAGATGCCGGAGCGCAAACAATCGGCTTGACTATCTATCCGCCGTATCCGGACGGCTTCTTCAAAAATCCCGGTATGTACGCTTATGGTTATCAAAATGGCGGCGACTGGACATGGTTCGGTGCGCGCATGGTACAGCAATTGCTCGCTAACGGTTTCTACGAAGAAGCATACGAAGCCCTTTCACCCATGCTCGACCGCGTTATTAAACACGATGGATTTTACGAATGGTGGACGCCCAACGGTGAATCAAAAGGCGCCGGTATGTTTCGCGGATCGGCAGGCGTTCTCTGGAAAGCAATCAGCATGATAACGGAAACTCCGAAAAAAAATTAGAACAATTAAGTTGAGATAAAATGAAATTAAGTAAAATACTTTTTTTGATTATTTCCTGCCGAATTTGTATAATTCCGATTCTGTGCGCTTCGATTGTATGATGGCTTCCATTCTTTTTACCACACCGGGATGTTTCGATGCGATATTATTATCCTCATGAATATCTTTTGAAAGGTCAAAAAGTAATATTGGGGCTTCGGGATGTTGCCCGTAATCCAATTTAATACCTTTCCAATCACCCATCCTGACCGCTATTTTTCCTCCTTCCTCGTGAAATTCCCAATAAAAATAGTCATGTCGCTTTTGTTTTCCTTTTCCCTTGAGCGTCGGCAAGAAGGAAATGCCGTCTGTTGCGACAGGCAACTTGATATGCAGCAGTTCCGCAAATGTGGGCATGACGTCCCAAAATGCGCAAGGAAAATCGGTCTTCACACCGGCTTTTATCCATGAAGGGTAATAAACTATCATCGGAACACGGATTCCACCTTCGTACATATCCCGTTTCGTGCCTCTGAGAGGTCCCGAGCTTTGAAAAAAGTCGGGGTCGGCGCCGCCTTCGCGATGAGGGCCGTTGTCGCTCGTCAGAATGACCAGCGTATTGCCGTCCAATCCTTGTTTCTTGAGTTCTTCAATAACCTCTCCCACATACCTGTCGAGCCGCTCGACCATCGCCGCAAAAGACGCCCGCGGCCTTTCCGAAGAAAAATAATCACCGCTGGACATTTGTACATACGGCGTATCCTCAAAGCGCGAAGCATATTTATCATACACCGAATCGTGCGGCAGATTGATTTCGGCATGCGGCAACGTATAAGTCAGCATGGCGAAAAACGGTTTTTGTTTATTTGCCCGGATAAACTTCAATGCTTCGTTGTGGATTAAATCGGCAGAATAGGTTTGCCTGCCGAGGTCGGCATTTCCCGCAAGATACTCTTTTTCATTGTTGCGCCACAGATATTCGGGATAAAAACTGTGAGCCTTACGCTGACAATTATAGCCGTAAAATTCATCAAATCCCATTTTATTCGGCGTCGAAACAGACTCCGGATAACCCAAGCCCCATTTGCCGAAAATACCGGTGACATAACCGCCGGCTTTGAACATTTTTCCCAAAGTATAGGTGCCGGCATCCAGCGGCGCCTGTCCTTCGGGATCGATTTCGAAGTTGCCCCGCACCTGCGTATGTCCCGTATGCAGTCCGGTCATTAGCGAGCAACGCGACGGAGCGCTGACCGTACAGCCTGCGTAATGCTGCGTAAATAACATGCCGTTTGCGGCCATCCGGTCTATGTTCGGGGTTTCGATGAGCTTTTGTCCATAGCAGCCCAAGTCGCCGTAGCCCAAATCGTCGGCCAATATATACACTACATTTACCGGTTTGGTTGTTGTCTGCGCCAAAGTCGGAAGCGCGGCAAAACACATCATTGAAATTAAATTTGTTTTTTGCATTTGTTATTTATTTTATTGTTTTTGCCAGGGAACACGCCCTGCTTCTTGAATATGCTTCATCAATCCCCGCGACATCTCTTGGAAATTGGCGCCTTTTTGTTCCAGCGGCGTTTGTTCCTTAGGGTCGTCGGACAGGTTGAAAAACAACAAAGGTTCAAACGGCGTATTTTGCAGCATTTTGAAATCTTTGTAGCGTGTTGCATAGTTTTCTTTGCCTTTCCAAGCGCTGAATCCTCCTTCCCGCCTGACCCAAAACACTTGCCTGTCGTCGGTAGTTTGCTGTTCGCCGTACAAGGTAGGCAAAATACTTATTCCGTCTATGGGATGCGTATAACGGGCATTTGTCAGGTCACACAATGTCGGGAATATATCGCTGAGCATGGCAAAGTTTTCCGTTACCGAAGGTTTGATTTTCCCTTCCCAATAAAATCCGGCAGGTATGCGGATACCTCCTTCAAACATATCTCCCTTCTTTCCCCTGACATTTCCGTTGTTGGCATTGAAATCGCCGCCGTTGTCCGACACAAAAATGATGAGCGTATTTTCAATCTGCCGGTTATCGCGCAACGCTTGTATCACTTTCCCGACATTGTAGTCTAAATGCTCGATTAAAGCTACCAGGGCAGCCCGCTCATTCGAAATTCCCGGTTCTCGTTTTTTTACCTTTTCCAAGAAATCGGCCGGCGGCTGAATGGGGACATGCGGAGCATTGTAGGCCAAATACAGGAAGAACGGATCGTTGTTTCCTTTTTGCCGGCGAAGGTATTCTATCGCCCAATCCGTAAACATTTCGGTCGCATGTTGTTCTCCCGGTTGTATTTCGACATTATTTTCGCGCAGGTAATTAATTCCCCATCGCAAATGGTTGTAATAGTTGTCCATCATATCACCCAAAAATCCGTGGAAATAATCAAATCCACGTTCTATCGGCGTATTGGGCGACTCCAATCCCAAATGCCATTTTCCGATGATGGCAGACCGGTAGCCCGACTGCTTCAGCACTTGAGGCAGCAATACAGCCGAAGGCGAAAGGTATCCCCACGAGTCGTCTTCGTGTGTGCGGATTACGCCCGGCACGCCTACTTTATCGGGATAACAACCTGTTAATAATGCTGCCCTGCTTGGCGATGACACATTAGAATTGGCGTAGAAATTAGTGAACCGGCAACCGTTGTTCAGCAGCCGGTCGATGTTGGGAGTTTCTATGTCGGCGGCAAATCCCTGACAAGACAAATCGCCATAGCCTAAATCATCGACAAGGATGCACACGATATTGGGCTTTGCCGGTTGGCCGGCGGCAAGACTTAATCCCGCCGGCATCAACATTCCTACCGGTACTAACAGCCGATTGACAGTAAGTTTTTTTATCCTTTTCATCACTTATGATTTTTACTTAAGAGTGAAACACTAAACTAAAAAACCAATACTTTGTATGAAACTTTGCCTATTGTCAGGATATAAACTCCCGGATTATTCACCGGTATATTCAATGACGATTTGGATGTGTATTTTTGAGATATGCCATTGATACCCGACAGTGTAACAATTCCTTCAATACCCTCTAAAACAATGACACGGTCTTTTACAAAGAATTTGATATTTTCGTTTTGCAGCTGTTCCATCGCGATACCGGTTGCTGTTTTCTTGTCAACAATTATCGTATAAGTAGCCGTTGTTTCTCCGTCATCTGCCGTAACAACAATGTCAAATGAATTTTCGCCAACTGTCAGTGATTTTGTTCCTGTGCCGGCAACTGAGGCTGTTTCATCTGTTGTCGTAGCAGACAGGATTATGCTGTTTACCTCATTAGGCACTGTTACCTCATAGTTCAGTATTTCCGCTGAAAACTCCGGCGACAAGTTTCCGGCGCTAACGGACAATGCGCTTAACGAAGCGTCGTTGAATGTAAGATACGAAAGCTTCCCTGTCGGTTGGTTATCAAGGCCTTTCAACACAGGCAGCGGATAGGATTCATTTGTCCAATCCCAAGTATCGTCAAAATCCCATCCCAGATTTATATACGTGGACTGTTGGCGGATTTCTTTTTTCGTTTTTGTAGGTACATTCCAAATACCGGCGTTTGTTCCCGTAAGTCCGGATATGGTTGTGTTCTCATAAGCATAACAATCGGTTACCGTTGTTGGCGGACTTGTTACGGGTTTACCGTCGAAATTTCCTACGCCTCCCACACTATTAGCGTTACCGGTGGTGTTTGTAGATATCAACGATATGTTTGCCAGAATGCAGTTATTAACTGTTAATGTATTTCCATTTCCAAAAAAACCGCCCACGCTTTTATTGCCTGAAACAGCATTGGTTACATAACATTCTTCTATTGTTCCGGCTGTTCCTGAGCAATTCCCTATCAATCCGCCGACATTATCAGCGTCAGAAGCAACAGAGCCGCCGGCATAACATTTCTTTATATCAATGGCAGTTGTTTGTCCTGCTACTCCAAATACTCCGATTAATCCTCCTGCATTATTCTTTTTTCCCGAAACATCGCAAACGGCAAAGCAATTTGTAATAGTTCCCGCTGCTCTGTAATCGCCAAACAGACCTCCGGTAGAAGCCTGCTGCGTTCCTGATGATAATGATGAAGTTACTCTTCCCTTTGCGTAACAATTCTCCACATTGGTTACCGATGGTGTGGCGCTATTATCCATTCTAATCATTCCCGCAAGTCCGCCTATAAGATAAGAACCTTCAACGTTTCCAATCGCATAACAATTTTTCATATTAAAAGTATATGCGTTATTATTGTCATGTCCTCCAGACAATCCTCCCGCATTATTTCCGGTAGCGGTAACATTTCCTATGTGATAAGTGTCTGTCAGCGATAAATTGGCTGCTATTCTTCCTACAACACCGCCAATAAAAGTACCGCTACCTTGTATATTACCGTTGACGGAACAGTTGTCGATAACAGTATTAGCGGCTTGATTTCCGATTATACCGCCTACATAATTGCCGCCGCTACTTACTATATTCCCCGAATATGAACTTTGCTGTATGGTAACGAATGTGGCTGTGTTAGCTATATTACCAATAATTCCTCCAACATTAGCGCCACTTGCAGTAACATCGCCGCTTATATGGCAGTTTGTAATTGTTGCATTTCCCGAAATATTACCTGCTAAGATACCCAAGGAGCCCACACCGGTAAACCCTTTCTCCGAGGATGTTTCAATGTTAAGATTTTTTACTTCAGACCCACCGGCGATACCTTGGAAAAAGCCTGTAGCGGTACCGGTATTTTTGTTTAGCCACAATCCCGAAATGGTAAATCCGCCGCCATCAAAATAACCGTAAAACGGTCCGGCACTTCCGGTCAGTCCCTGTATTGTGTTTGGAATCGGTATCCATCCGCTTGTCGCCCTGTTTTCTCCCGGAGCATCTACGTCATACCATTCCGTTAAATCAATATCATTCATCATCTTGTAGTAATACATGGTAGCCGCCTTGCAATATTTTCTCACATTATTCAATTGATCTACCGTTTTAATCAAGAGAGCTTGTTCGTAGCTCGATCCATCACCGGAACCTGCCGCAAAGTCGTCCGCCAATGCGGCCTTCATCATTTGAGGCATCATAACTGCCATACAAATACACATTATTTTTAATGTTTTCATTTAAAAAAATTTTAATAATTAATAATTGAAAAGTTTATAATATTCTTCGTTATTTTTTTTCGGTTTCTAACAGTTGCTCTATTCGTTCTTTTTTTCCAACGTCGGATGTTTTCGTTTCAAATTCATCAAAACAGGCTCGAAGTTGAAAAACAATATCATTATATGCATCCTTTCCGTATAAGTTATTTACTTCATGCGGGTCGGCGGCGTAATCGAAGAGCATATTTCCCCATCGGCGCCAGTCTCTCCATTGCGGCATTGGCCATGGGTCTAACCAAATGGCCAATTTGTGCGTTTTTGTTATCACCGAAGCCTGACTCCAGTTTTCCGAAACCAAGTATTTCCTTTCAACAGGCTTGTTGTGTAACAATGTCGGCGCCAAGGATTTTCCCTGCAAGGCAATCTCCCTTGCAGGCGCTTGAATATCGGCCAATTCGAGCAAAGTGGGATAAACATCAATCAATTCCACTAAGTCTGTATTGACGACATTGGATAATATCCTGTTTTTCCAAAAGAACAGCAAAGGCACTCTCAAGGTTTCTTCATAGACATTATGACCTGCCGCAGCTTTTTCAATCATTCCGTGATACCCTACAAAATCGCCGTGGTCGGAAGCGTAAATGATGATTGTGTTATCGAGCAAATTTTGCTTCTCCAGTTCGTTGAAAATTTCTCCGACCCAATGGTCTATTTCTTCCACCTGCGCATAATAAGCCGCTATGTAATCTCTGTACAGTTGTTCGTTTTCCGCCGCTTTTCCCAAGCACCAAATCCCGGTTTGCCGTTGGCGCAAGTCTGCCAAAAAAGGCGGTAATTGTTCGGCAGGCTGCCGTAGGGTAGCAGGCATCGCAATGGAACTATTGTGGTTGCGCCCTTGTCCCCAAGCGTTTTTATCGTATCCGGTCAGGTACTCCGGCAGCGGAGTGTAAGGCTGATGCGGCTTGAAAAAGGAGGTGAAACAAAAAAACGGCTTCTTGTTTCCGGCGTGTTTCTTAATCACTTCCAAGGTGTTCAGGGCAGAGTATGCCTCCATGGTCATATTCGGGGGCAAACCGGAAGTCCGCGTACCCATATCGGCTGCCGGATATTTAGTTCCTCCCAAACTGTTTCCTTTCGGAAATTCACCTGTTTCAGCGGCCCAATCTTTCCCGAAAGCTTCGGCAAATCCTTGCTGTTCTATCCACTTCACATAATTGTCTTCCGGCGATTCGTCGGCAAGATGGCTTTTGCAAACGCTCCATCCTTCGTCTGCTTTTCCGTACAGGTGGCGCTTACCGAAAGCATAAGTGTCATAGCCGTTTTGCCGAAATACCTGCTGTATGGATACCGCATGTTCCAATACCGAGGTTTTGACTTGGGCATTATCCATATAACCCAAAGTGCGCGGATACAATCCCGTGAAAAAGGAGGTGCGGGAAGGTACCGAAACAGCGTTTTGGCAATACGCCCGATGAAAAACCATTCCGTTGGCGGCCATTCTGTCCAAATTAGGCGTAACGACATCAGGATGACCGGTATAACCGAAAACATCCGCATCGTGCTGGTCGCTGAAAAGAATGATGACATTCGGTTTTTCCTTTGCTTTGTCCGAAGCATAAAGCGTAGTACAACAGGTTAATGTCATAACGGGTAATGCGCACTTCATCCAATGTTCTGAGCTTTTCATATTTTTGTTGTTTTCAATTTTATCTTACTTCATTTCTAAAGAAGGCGGTACGGCAACTGGTCGGTTTAATTAACCAAAACATATACAGCATATTGCCGCTATAACTGCCATTATTTGTTTATTTGATCAATTGACAATATTTGTTCTACACGTTCTATAATGATATGTGCGGCAAGAATGTGCATTTCCTGTATCCGGTCGGAATAACCTTCATGATCAACGGCTATGGTCACATCGGCAAGTTCCGAAAGTTTATTCTCACCTTTGCGGGTCATGCCGATAATTTTCATGCCCTTTTCACGCGCTTTGACTGCCGCCCTGACCACATTTTCCGAATTTCCGCTTGTGCTGAATCCGAGCAGGATGTCATTTTCGTTTCCCAAAGCCTCTATATAATTCGAAAAAATATGGTCATAACCATAATCGTTGGCGACACAGGTGATATGCGCGGGGTCGTTGATGGCGATAGCGGGAAGAGGGCGCCGGTTGTTGCGAAACCGTCCCGTCAGTTCTTCTGCAAAATGAGTGGCATCGCATAACGAGCCTCCATTGCCGCAGGTAATCACTTTTCCTCCTTTTTGCAAGGCATCACTGATAAAGCAAGCAGACTTTTCGATGGCTTCTTCAGTAGCGGGAGCAGAAACGAATTTATCTATAGTCTGCCGAGCTTCTTCTAAACTGTTTTTGATCATAAGCAATTATGAATAATTGAATAACTGAATAATTGAATAACTGAATCAAATTAAAGCATTGACCGCTACCGATAAAGCAGCATAATCGCCAATGTTTTCACCCAAACCCGCCGGAACGATTTTACAAACCCTGCGCGCATGAACTATTGTTTCGCAATCAATGACTTCCTGCATCGCAGGTTCAATCAGATTTTGTGCGCGACAATAAATACTTCCTATCACAATGATTTCGGGATTCAACACGTCTATCAGTATCGAAAGCGCTTTTCCAAGATATTGAGCGCATTCCCTATATATTTCCTTTGCTAACATATCTCCTGTTTCAGCCGCTTCTGCCACGGTTTTTGCCGTCAGCCGGTCGATTTCATTCATGCTTTGGCAAAATGAAACCGGTTCGCCCATTTGTAACTTTTCCATCACTTTGGCACGCGCCAATTGAGCAATACCGCTTCCGCTGCAAAAACCTTCAAACGAGCCGGCTTTTCCATAACCTACAGGTCCGGTTTTTTCGAGCCTGATATGACCTGCCTCGCCGGCATTGTCGTTGGTTCCTGCGTAAAGCCTTCCGTCGAGAATCAACCCTGCTCCCATGCCGGTTCCGAATGTCAGAAAAATGACGTTGCTGTAACCTCGCGCTGCGCCAAACTGCCACTCGGCAAGGGCGCAAGCGTTGGCGTCGTTCTGTATGGCAGTTTTCACGCCAAAACGTTTTTCAAAATATTCCACAATGGGGATATTGTTCCATCCCGGCAAATTAGGCGGCGACATAATCACACCTTTTTTACTGTCCAAAGGGCCGCCGCAACTGATACCAATGGCTGATACGGCGCCAACATCAAGGCTGTGTTTTTGCATGATAGCCGACGTTGTTTCCAATAAATTTGCCACGGTTCCGTCCACATTGGTCGTATCAAATTTTACTTTGTCAACAATTTCAATGCCTTCCTCATTGTTGAGCCCGTAGGTTACGGCACACTTTGTACCGCCAATGTCAATTCCTATTACATTCCGTTTCATACTTATTATGTTTAGCAGCATTTTCAATTTTATTTTACTTCATTTCGAAAGAAGGCGGTACGGCATCGGGGGAGCTTGCCCATTGTTTGTTCGGCATCTTGCCCATGTTCAATTCGAGAACGCCTCCCTGCATCAATTCTTCGTGGCTAAACCATGATTTATTCCATTCCTTTCCGTTCAATACTGCCGATTGAATATATTGGTTTTCGGGAGAATAATTGGTGCAATGAACGGTAAATGTTTTTCCGTTCGGCAACCGGATAACCGCTTTTTCGAATACCGGACTTCCGATGGCATACATGGGCAACCCCGGTGTAACCGGATAGAATCCGAGGGACGAGAAGACCACGAAAGATGATAATCCGCCACCGTCTTCATCTCCCGGAACACCCATCAGGTCGTTGCGGAACCACTGTCGCAAGAGTTCGCGCACTCTTTTTTGGGTTTTCCACGGTTGTTGGGCGTAATTATACAAATAGGGGATATGCATTGAAGGTTCGTTGCCCATTGAAAACTGCCCCACATTTCCCGTATGGTCTGCGTTTTGCGCATAAAATCTCATGCGTGCTATTCCCAACGGTTCGCGGAATGTTTGGTCGAGATTCTTCACAAAATTTTCATTGCCTCCCATCAGGTTGATTAAGTCCGATACATTATGTTGCACAGACCAACGGTATATCCAGCCGTTATTTTCGTCGTAATAATCGCGTGTACCCGGCCCGCCGGAAAAGACATAATCGAAAGGTTCAATAAATTTTCCTTGGTGATTTTTGGGGTGGAAAAAGCCTGTTTCGGCATTGTAGATGTTGCGGTATCTTAACATCCGTTGACTAAAATACGTATAGTCTGCTTCATTGCCTGCCGCTTTGGCCATTTGGGCAAGCGCCCAGCTGTCAAAACAATCTCCCAGGGTAACGGCTACCGCTTGCCGTCTTTCAAAGGAGTTCATCTCTTTTACGGTTTCCTTTTCGCCCGGCTCCAAAGCGGGGAAGAAGCCTTGTTCTTCATATATTTTATCCAATTCCGTTTTAGGCGCCCGCGTCCATGGAATCAACGACCTTTCGTTCAGTGTTTTTTTGCTTGCTTCATAAGCCGCTTGAAAATCAAAATTACGCAATCCTTTGTTGTAAGCATCCCAAATGGATATGATGCTGTGATTCCCATTCATCCGGTAGGTGTCGCCTATCACTTCGGGGAAAGTAGGCAGCCATCCTTCCGGCGATTGTTGAGCTATTCGGATGTATGAATTGATTATATTTTGCTCCATTTCGGGTTCAATAATTATCCGTAGCGGATGAACAGCCAAGTAAGTATCCCAAATCCAATCGTCGATGAAGAAAGGTGTTCCTCCATCCTGATGCACCAGGGAATCAGTTCCACTGTAATATTGTCCGTCTTCCGAAATGTTTATCATGCGCTCGTAGGTACGATACAAGGCGGTATAAAAAACCGTTTTGGCATTTTCGTCGCTGCCTTCCACTTGAATTTTTCCAAGCGTTTTGTTCCACACTTCTTTTCCGGCATGTTTCAAAGCCTCCATATCATAATTTTTGATCTCGCTTGTCAGGTTTTTCTTTGCCTGCTCGATACTGATATAGGATATTCCGTAGCGAATATTCACCTTTGGTACATCGAACGACAGGTTGAGCGACGTCAATAATTTTCCTTGCGTACCGGTTTTCGCCGCTGCATCCCAGTAGCCTTTTGTTTGGTTGTCAAACGTTATTTTTTCCGTTTTTACCGGTTTCTGTTCCGTTTCCAAATAAAGATAGACCTTGGTCGGGCCGTTGATGATTTCATATCCGCAAATACCGTCTTGAGTAAACTCCAAGTCTCCGTTGCCTGCGGTTAATATCAAGTTGGCATTGCCTTGTTGAAACGTCATGCTGTATATAGCCGACCGCTTGGCAGGGGCAAATTCCACATGAATATCTTCCTCGTCCAAATCCACCGCATAGCTGTATGGCGTAGTTTTTTCGTTACTGTAGGAATGTCCCTTCATATTTTCTTCGCCGGTTCCTATGCGGTTTACCGGGTCTACCCTGAAAGCGGAAAGACCTCTGTGTCCGACCACTGTCGCAGGAAAGCCGTAGATCAAATCGCCGGTATAACTTTCCCGTTTCGGATATACCCGCAACATACTGTTTGGGAGTTGCACGGTCGGATAGGTTGGCATCAATAGATGGCTGATGTTTCCGATGTACGGATTCACGTAATCTACCGGCGTTTTTTTTGAATTATCGCCCGCACAAGTGCACGATGTCATCAAAAAGAAGCACTGAAGAAAGATGATGGATGAAATTGTCAGTTGTTTCATTGATTTCTTTTGTTTAAAATTATTATCATTAAGCGCTATGTAAAAAATATCTTGGGAACTTATAATGGTTAAAAGATTCCTCACTTCGTTCGGAATGACAGCCTTACTTTAGGACAAGATGGAGGGAAAGGCGGCGTAGCCGCCTTTCCTTCTCGGTCGTCTCTGTTATTGTTGTCATTCCGAACGAAGTGAGGAATCTTTTAATCATTATAAATTGTCATCTTATTTTTTGCATGTTACTAAATACATAAGTATGTGTCAAAATAATATAAAGTAATTTGTATCATGTACTTATATTATCACTTTTCTCACTATTTCTCCTACACGCACCACATATACTCCCGCTTGCGACACGGTGATGCGGTTCGTATTGCCCGACGCGACGATTTTGCCGTTCATGTCGTAGACCGACACTGCAGGCGCTTCCATGCCGGAAATGACAATATCATGTCCTTGAACATAGATGGCAACGCCCGGCAGTGTATTTTCTTTCACGCCATTCGGAGGCTGCTCAATCAAATTGAAAAACTTCCAAATATTATCGTTTTGATAAACTTCGAGCGTACCATAGGGTACATATACCGGTATTTTATAGTTACTAAATGTAAGAATATTAATAACAGGCGGCACAACTGCATTAACAGTTATTTCGGCAAGTTCCGTACAACTCCAAAAGGCAGATTCAGGAATAGTACTTACGTTATCGCCAATTATCAATGTGGTAATAGTCGTCCAATCCGGCTGAGTGGTTCTACAAGACTTTGCTTTATACGTTAAGGACTTTAAATTGCTACAGCCCCCAAAAGCATTACCTCCAATAAATGTTACCGATTCGGGAATGGAAATAGTCTCAAGTGAACTGCAACCCTGAAAAGCACTTTGATTAATAGTCTTTAGTCCTTCGGGAAGAATAACAGCCGCAAGCGAACCGCAATTGGAAAAAGTAGATTTTCCGATACTTGTTACCCCTTCGGGAATGTTGACTGCAGTAAGGGTAGTTGCGTGGTCAAAAGCTTCATCCGCTATGGATTCTGTTCCTTCTGCCACATCTATTATCGCTACGGTGGCAAGCGTGCCTTTGTATTTGTACAATATCTTATTGACATATATACAACCGTCCGGTTGATTATTATACCACGCCGTACCGTAAAAAGCCCCCGCAGCGATACTTGTTACACTTTCGGGAATAACAACAAAAGCGAGCGAACTGCAATCCTGAAACGCAGCAACGCCTATATTTATTACACCTTCAGGAATGACGATAGAAGATAGCGAACTACAATCTTGAAAAGTGTAATTTCCAATGCTTGCTAAACTTTTTGGAATGACAATGGAAAATAGCGAACTACAACCTTGAAAAGCGGAATTTCCCATTATTGTTACCGATTTGGGAATGGTAATACTTTGCAAAGCGTTGCAATACCGAAAAGCATTTTCGCTAATGAACATCAGCCCTTCGGAAAGAACAATAGCCGCAAGCGAACTACAACCCTGAAAAGCAGAAATTCCGATACTTATTACACCTTCAGGGATGACAATAGAAGATAACGCACCACAATCTTGAAAAGCAGAACGTTCAATACTTGTTACCAATTCAGGAATGATAACAGCCTCAAGTGAACTGCAACCCTGAAAAGCAGAAGCTCCGATATTTGTTACGCTTGCAGGGATGACAATAGAAGATAGCGAACTACAATCTTGAAAAGCGGAATTTCCAATACTTGTTATCTTCTCTGGAATAGTAATAGCCTCAAGTGAACTACAACCCCGAAATGCAAAAGACGGAATAATTTTTACGCTATCGCCAATTGTTAACGTGATAATTGATGTCCATCCCGGACCCGGATTCTTAATAGTACAAGACTTTGCATTATAGATTAGCGATTTTAAAGCGCTACAACCCTGAAAAACATTATCCTCAATATTTGTTATTTCCTCCGGAACAGTAATGGTCTCAAGTGAACTGCAACCCTGAAAAGCAGAAGTTCCAATATTTGTTACGCTTGCAGGAATGACAATAGAAGATAGCGAACTACAATCTTGAAAAGTGAAACTTTCAATGCTTGTTATGCTTTCCGGAATGACAATGGAAGATAGCGAACTACAGCCCGAAAAAGCAAGCATTCTGATTCTTGTTACATTTTTGGGAATAGTAATCGCTTTCAACGAAACACAATCCCTGAAAGCATAACTGTTTATGTTTGTTACGCTTTCGGCGATGGAAACGGAAGTAAGATTTTCGCAGGCATCAAAAGCCCTCGAACCAATGGCTGTTACCTCCGGTGCAATCACCACCTCCTCAATATCCGAACGGAAAGAAAACCACGGCATACCGGAAGCGGCATAAGACGGCATATCGCCCTTTCCACTGATGGTCAATACCTTAGTGTCTGTATTGTAGCTCCATGTCAGCGGCCCCGTGTCGCCGCTTTTCACTTCCGCAAAAACGCTGCCGGTTATTATCATGCCAAGCATGATGCTATATATCTTTTTCATGATTCGATATATTTATAATATGATCTTCTTGATATTGATATTCCCATTAACCAGATATTTCACAAAGAAGACGCCTTTGTAATTATTTGAATAATGCCACGAATATTGGTATTCTCCCGATGCCAAACGCCGAGTATTTAGCAGACTTGTTATTTCCCTGCCGTTAGTATCCCATATCGAAAGTATAACAGCAGCTGATTTGTCTAACCGGAATTCTACGGCAATTTCACTACTTGCCGCATTATTACGAACATTAAACGGATTTGAATTGCTGTATGAAATTCCGTCATTGCCTTTTTGTTCAATTGGATCAAGAGAGGACAATTCGCGTAAGAGTTGCTTAACATACAACATTGCGTTGGTATAGCTGCTTCTTACGATATAACTACCTTCATCAGTGTACCGGTTTTTATCATTATTTTCCATGATAGCCTTGGCTATTTTCATGTTCTGGTCATTCCCTGAAAGGGTAACCTCTCCCAACAATCCCAAATCCTGCGGCCTGTTTTCATTGTATTTTTCAAAGACCAACGGCCAAATACGTTGACCTTGCTTTTTACAATAATCGAGAAGGTCTATATATTCCCTGTATTCCGTGTTTTTGCGATACTGTCGCGGGTCGGACATATTTTCACGAACTTCTTTCCATTGCTGATACTTGCGTTCAAAAGTCAGACTTTCCAAATATGGAATTTTATCTTTTAAAGATTCCAATATTTTTATCTCATAATCCGAAAACTGCACCGATTCTAAAACAGATGACCCACGTGCAATAGATTCATCCAAAGATATACCCTGCTCTAATGACGATAGATTCTCGGATTCATCTGCCTTTGAGTTTTGAGTCTGCCCGCCATTTGCAGATATTTCTTGACAGTTTGGAAATGGAACTGGACATGTAGCTACACCTATTTTTACAAAATGTCCTATGATACCATAAGCTCCCAGATCTCCTCCATTGCTATTAGCATGCCAAGTATTTTCTCTACTATGCCAAAGTCGATCATTGAGACTATTTTTACTTTCCCATAACAGTCCATGTTCATTTGAATCCGAACCGTTCGTAATTGTAGCGTGTGCGGGACCACTATCAGTATAATTAAACATGTCGTCACCTCGATATCCCCATATATCTACAACACCGGTCCATACTCCATTATGAGGTACAAATTGATAGGTGGTCGCACCACAATATCTTGGGCTATAACAGCCGTTAGCATCTACATTACCATAAAAATTCTTATAAACAGTAAGGTTATCACCACCATTTCCTTGAATAGGGTAATACTGATTAAAAACTGTAATAGAACTCCCGGAAGCGGAGGATCCTTCAAAAGCATGAGAAGTTACTCCACCAGCCCATGAAAAGCAATTATAATAGCTATTACGGGACGGAGAATCATCGGTAATGAGCATATCATCATTTTCAGGCCCATCCTGATTCTGCTGTTTCAGTCCTGAATATAAATCGCATGTAACTGTGCTCACATCGCAAGGGTAGTAAATACTGAGGATAAACGCTTTCGATTGACTTGTGAATTTATGTTTACATCTCATCATGGAAATACCCCAGTGCGTTTCAGGTTCCCCTGCAGGCTTATAAGCCACAACCTTAGAGGGAGCTGTCGCATCATCTTCAAAAACCATTATATGAAATTCATACGGCCTGAAATTATAGGTTATTGTATTATATATGCCTATGTCTTGAAAAGCTTCATACCGGGAACAGGTAACAGGCTCGTTGTTGTAAATCGATCCGTTAATTTTCATGTTAACAACTCCCGATGTTCCATTATTAACAGCTCTTAACATCACATAATAACGTCCGGGAATTTTAGCGACGTATGAAACATCGGCATAGCCTGAAGCGTTGGATCTAACAACGATGGAATTTCCATCTGTTTTTATTTCATCACCTCCGTCATTGATATAGAATATCGAAACATAATGTTCTACCGGGCCGGACAGGCCGGGAGATGTAGTAACTTTAATCGTTTCATTTGCATTCTCAACAAAGGCATATTCTAACGCTGTGTATTGAAAAGAAACATTGTATTTGTAAGTATACGAGTAATACGGATTAGACATTACAGCAGTATCAGGAGCTGTTTTAAGACCCGAAGGCCCTAAAGCTTTTGAGACTCTTTGTATTTCGTCCAAAAAAGCCTTGTAATGGTTATCCGAAATCGCTACCTTTTCTTTCGCAGGCGAAAGTTTCACATAGCCGACATTCGGGATATGCGGCAGTTTTCCTTCAATAACTATCGTATTAGCTCCTTCTTTTAAGAAAACGGCAGATGCCTCTCCCTTCGCATCACCGGCATAAACGCATTGCCAGCTTCCTTCCTGTGTTTGCGCTTTGAGTGAGGTTTTTTCGTCGTTCACTAGAATATCGTAAACGGCATAAACGCCTTTTTCAAATTGCATG
>Ga0123357_10002417_pt1 | contig 20826 bp, 11 predicted proteins | sample TergutEmb28metaG_FD_89873 | JGI IMG/M metagenome (GOLD analysis project Ga0123357, IMG submission 89873) | Embiratermes neotenicus P4 segment gut microbial communities from Petit-Saut dam, French Guiana - Emb289 P4 | ecosystem: Host-associated > Arthropoda: Insects > Digestive system > Gut ... | reverse complement strand
CCAACCGTCCTTTTCACATCCCAGATGCAAATGTAGTTACTTCATGTTCCGGGGGGGGGGGGGGGTGAGAGAGCGAGACTGAGAGAAAATGTGTAAGGAGAAAAAAATCCAGTGCAATGAAGAAATACCAACAAGGACAAAAATATGGTCCTCTATGAAGTTTCATGTCCCCACACATGGTACACAGTACTCAAAAGGATAAAATAAAATAAAAAAGTAAAATAAAATAAAACATAATAAACATAAAATAAATACAAATAAAATAACAAGCAATTCCAGTCAGAAGCCACAAAACCTATGTTCCCTAGGCACAGATTGTCAGGCCTATACCTCTTACATTTGTTAAATCACATTTGGATCATGTGGGCCTAAATTTAAAATCCAAAAACAAAGTACAATTTAACCCTTAAATAAAATGTACATGTTTATTACCTAGTAATAGTAGTAGTAACAGAATAGTAGTCGTGGTGGTGGTGGTGGTAGTAGTAGTAGTAATAGTAGTATTAGTAACAGTAGTGATAGTGGTAGTAGTAGTAGTAGTAGTAGTAGTAGTAACAGTAGTGGTGGTGGTAGTAGTGGTAGTATTAGTAGTAGCAGCAGCAGCAGCAGCAGCAGTAGTAGTAGTAGTAGTAGTAGTAGTAGTAGTAGTGGTAGTAGTAGAACACTTATTTTTTTCTTTCAAAGAAATTACTTTAATAGAGACTTTAACTGTGTTAAATTTGAAGAATACTGTATTTTAGGAGGTGCTATGTTGCAGACTGCAGAAATTTACCAGCACTTAGGAGGTCTACTGTTTCCATCTTCCCTAAAGGGAAAGAGTCTTCCTCTGCATCACTGGTAATTTCTACCAGACTACACCCTGTCACATCCAAGAAGACAGTATTTTCCACAGTAACTGCTGTGAAAACCTCAAATCTCACATTAAATATGAAGGATATTAAACCTCCAACACTCACACCACTGCTACGTTTCTACCTGCTGCCTTACAAGCAAAAGTACATACTTAATTTGTAGGTATGTTTACAGTCAATCCCTACAATAAAATTCAAGTGCCCAGCTCCAGTAGTTCATTAGTTACAACCACACACCAGACATTTCATACAGCTGTTAATTAGTATCACTGGCATAGACCAGAAACTGATGGGCACCATACAGTCTCAAATCCTCCTGGTTTACTTGAGACTTCCTAATGGCATATGCTATGTGAAGTTGAAAAGCAGTGGCAATGTTTTATTCCAAAACATATGTTACTGATTAGTAATGGTAAATGGGATTAACACAAACATGACAACATTTTTTCTCCTACTGGCGACCACAGACCACAACACACACAACTTTAGGCAGCATTTTCTAGGTTACAAAGCCTATCTTTACAGTCTGAAAAATATGGAACTCCAGTTGCAGTTTCATACTCTATATGAACACAAGATCACACAGACAATGGTGAGCTGAAAAGTAATCCCTCAAAATTAAGAAATGGGTACACATATCTCAATAAAACTACAACAAGTAACGTACTTGAACTTAACTGTTCCCCTCCATTTAGTTTTTTACACACTTTCACCATGTCCAAGGGGTTTCATAAATCTGTCACACTAGAATTGTGCATCTTGATGACAGAACTACAACTTACCCACTGTCATCATTTCATTGTTGAACGCACAATAATGTTCCTTCAGTTTGGGAAAGATACAAATATCTGGCAGTGCAAAGATGGTGCTATGAAATGGACGATGTAAGATGGTAAAACTAAGGTGCTGAACTTCTGCAGTTATCTCACACTTGTTTGCAGTAGAGCACTGTCATGTTGAAGAAAGGGGTGCTCCATGTGAGGGCAAACTCTTTAAAGTCATGCTTTCAGCTTAACCAGTGTCAGGCAATACCAGAATTAATGATCATGCCAGTAGGCTTAAATTCTGAATGCACCAAACCTTTAACATTCCAGGAAACTATAAGCATGACTTCACCAGCACGCACTTCAGTCTTGAATTTTTCTTTTTTGTACTGGTTATTTGTCTCCATTAACAACTGCTATATGCTGAAGAATGTTGATCAGAGGCATGTTTTCTGTTGTCATGAATTCTATCACTGCACACCATTTCAACTGCACTTGCATCACACATTACCATGTTTCCAGGCACAACTCAGAGCCCTCTAGTGGCAGAAGACTAGCATTTGGCCCCACAGTGTGGAAGAGTCTAACAAACTGAATGCAGTTTAGTTTGAACTCCTATGTGTGCTTCTGTTACGTAACAAAATTAAGAGGCATTACTTTACAGCACCCCTTCATATGTCACGAAATCCAGAAGTCAGCTATGTGCAATGATTTACAACGATGAAAAGTCACAGTTTAAAGTAGCCCTAAAAAATTTTCTATACACACACTCCTTTTACTCTGTGGATGAATTTTTTGCATATACAGATGATATGTATTACTGACTTAAATGACTGTGTAATTTCTTACACTGTAATAATTTTATATGTTTTGTATGCTTTTGACATGTTCCACATCCTATTGTCTGGTGACAGCCTCAGGGATATATGGAATGTACGCATGTATGTATGTATGTACGTACCTTCACACCTGTAGCAATATTGACATAGCACTCCTCACCAGAAACGTCATCATATGCTTCGCGCCATCCGACAGGAATAGGAATGTCATGTGCTCCATTCACCTCTTCTGCAGGGAGTGACGTGTCTGTCTGAAGATTTTCAATGCTGCCATCTTGTGTATTCTCCTTAAAAAAATTTCACTAATGCGACTTTCATACTTAACCCTGTATCCAAAATATACCTTAGAATATGCTGGCCACATAACACACTCAGGCCATGACCCACAAAGCTCACATAATCCCTGCTGTCCATCCATCTTTTGCACCACACACAGACACAAGTGCAAAAATTTCATGATCATCTCTGATTGTAACAAAATTTGGTGAGCTTGTTGGGTCTAGCAGGTAATAAATATTAAATTTTACCTTCCCATGTCCTTTTCTGTCATGCAACATTTTGAGATTTCCAGTTTTCTTTAAATTTTTTCCATTCTGAATCACTAATACACCTATAAATCTGTACTGATGTAAATTCTGAAATGGGACTTGCATTTTACATTATACACATGGCATGTGGATCACCATGAATTTTACCTTGACCTTTCATCTATTTACCATGAAAAAGAAAATAATGCACGGTCTGTCATTCCAAACACAGACTTCATAACTATGTTTCAATTAAACTGTGTTGTGAATGACAAACTGTGCATTATTTGCTTTTTGTGTGAATTCACAACAGTTTACCATTCTACCGAGAAATGTTTTCCTTAAAATTTCAGTGACAATTTAAGTGCCTCTGTCAAAATTTTCAACTTGGCGCATGATAGGGAACAGAGAGATACCCTTATTTCAAAATTGAAATGTGATATTAGTGAATGTATGCATGTAAAACTTCATATTCATCTTAAGTGACAAACCCACAAAGCAGAAGTCTACCAGATTTCATTAAAATCCAAGTAACTTACAAGAACTAATATGTTACATCACAATTTATTTAATAATACTTTCTTAAATGCACAGGTTATACAGCATCAAATTGGAAAATGATGGAGAATGATGAACTTGGAAGGATGGTAAAGAAATCAGTCATGACCTATTTTAGGATACTAATCAACCAACAACTCAGAGTGGCTCAGGAAAAACAAAAAATGCTCAGGGCAGGTGAGTAAAGGATAAGAATGATCAATTTCTGGTGACTACCTACTCATGGTGTACTAAACATTCAATCATTACATTCAAAACGTAAATATGAAACTCAGGATTACTGTCCTGGTGAAGACAAAATCTTATTGATTCCTTAAAAGACCTGTTTCTCTATTAATTTTGTTAAAGTGTCATAGTAAGTATGAACAGCATTTATTGCCTAAAAGTTTGGTAAGAGTTAGTAGCCAGAGGGCCATGTGTTCTGTTGTATCAAAGATGAACAGAACAAATCCCTCCCAATGCCTGTACACACAATTATGTTTGCACACACACCTTACATGGAGGACATGCAAGTGCATTCTGTTAGATCTTGCATACTTCAATGTTTTTATTTAGCAAGCTATTGTAGATGTATAAACACTATTGTAATTGGCCAGTAAATAAGGTACAGAATGTGTTCTAATTAAAACCTGCAATATCATCCTTGAATGTCCAGAATACCTCATTTCTTAGACTTTTAACAACCTGAGCATCACAATATAGTTGTACACTGCTGATTCATAGAGGCCTGACACTGTAATCTCAGTAGACTGGGTACCCTGAAAATATTTGTGTGGCTTTCCTTATTATCGCCAGACAAAAAGTGGGGCAGTACATTAAAATAAAACAAGACTTCCTATTCTCACACCTCTATCAGATGTTATCAACTACATCTTGCTGAAGGCCATATGTATTCTATATTATGTTATGCTGCTGATAAACACATCAGTAAACAATGACACGAAATTTATTAAACATTCTCATATCTCATCCAATTTGCTCACTGCATTCCAAACCCAGTTACCTGGTGCAAGGGAGCTATTTTTTTGAGGTACTTAAATTTTAAATACTAGAGACTTCAAGGAAAACATATTCTTTCACACCACTGGCAATGCAAAAAAAAATAATGGTTTATACTTCTCCGAAGATTTCATGCCATGCTATTATGAAGACATTGAAATACAGTAACTTAACAAATGTAAATCAGAATCATTCCATTTATGACAATCTGCTCAGCACAAATTACTATTCACAGTTATTCATAAGTCCATGAAACATTTTAAAAGTTCGCAACAAATAAACTACTCAACGGATCATGGTAGTTCTTACACCGACAGAGAGAGAAACTCTCTAAGTTTTTTTACATATTTCACAGATGCTCAATGTGTCCACCTTTGGTAATATGGCAGACATCTATGCGATAGTCCATCTCGTTCCACACACGTGTCAGCATATCACGGTCGACCAGAGCGACAGCAGCAGTGATACAGTTGTGAAACTCTGGAGATTAGGGGGGAGTGGAGGCACAAAGACAGTGTCCTTCACAAACCCCGAGAAGAAAAAGTCGCACAGGGTTAAATCCAGGGACTGGGATGGCCACCGCATTAACGCGTCATCTTCTTTTCCTGTGCGTCCTATCCACCTTTGTGGCAAGTTTCAATTGGTATACCCTCTCACATCTTTATAGTGAGCCGGAGAGCCATCTTGTTGAAAGATGCAATCATTACTGTCTTCAATCAACTGTGGCATCAGCCAGTTTTCTAACATGTTTCACAGACTTATGAATAACCCTGCATATTTGACAGCTAATGATGAATGCGCATAGCCATTAACACCTCACATGCCCATCCGAATGAATATCTGATGGATTCCACTCACAGCCAATTAAAATTCCACAGCCTTGGTATTTATGTAATTAGGTATGCACTACTAACCAAATCCATGAGCCACAGTCTTCTACGAAAAACTGATTTAGAAAGTGATAAAAAAAATTTCAAATGTCTTTTAACCAGAGGTCATTACTATGTTCACAAATGCATGCCGCTGGATGCCAAGTTCAATCCCCTCTACAAAATCATACTTTGCATCTCTAACATTCATTGCAACACTGTCCTCCATTTGTACCCAGGTTCTCCCCAGTGGCCTCATCCTTTGAGATGTTTCTAATAAAATTTTATAATCATTTCTCCCCTCAGTAATCATTACATGTCCTGCTCATCACATCCACTGGAACTGAACACTTACATTACAACTATGGTGCCTGCGGGGAGGCTTCCAACTCTTATCATGGGTCCTGTAGTTATAATAATAGGTCCTCCCATGAGAAGACTTAAATTCCTCCCATCCCTCATTCAAGACTCTGACTGGCTTATGAGTAGGTGATGGAGAAGGTGGTGAACTATGTCCATGCACATCACGTGATTCCACCTGCCAAAAAAGAGCATAAATGTCAATACAAATTGCCTGTTAGTTTCAGGTTATCATAGTTTGCAGAAACGTATCTAATGCTGCAAAGCAAACAAACAAAGCACAGAGAAAAAATTATTCTTCCTTCAATTTTATGGCGATGAAATGTTTCAAGTAACATCTGTGGAAATTAATGATGTTTTGCAAATACTATCACTTATTGAAATGTTATTAAAGGGTCTCATAACCATTTCTACAAAAACTCATAAAGTTTAATTAGAGCATCATATAAAGTCAGGGGACAGATATACTGGCATGTCACAAAACCAAAATTTGCAGAGACATAAAACAGTCGATAAAGCATTTGAAAATGTTTACGAATTTAAAGCCTTTGGAATAACTGTATCAAAACAGTACTTTGGCTCCCAATTAATTTAAATATTCATTCTTGCATTTAAAAAATTGCTACTTACATCAGAAACTGTCTCGTTTACTTTCCAAAACCTTGTCAAGTCATAAACAGTAATCTATTAAACAGTGTGCTGGTCACAGAAACTGAGGAGCCTAAGCCATGCACTGTCTTTTGCTGCTCAAGACACTGGGACTGTGGTTCAATCCATCTTGGGGCATACATACATTTTTGTGTTTGGCTGTTCTGATCCCTATACCTACAAGGATTCCTACCAAATGTCTATCTATAACCAGTTACAGAATCACAGAAAATTACAGGCCTTTGAATGCAGTGGCCAATAAACGCTACTGATGATGTTCAACAGTTAGCTGTTGTGTATGACCATATACTCTTAACAGAAGAACATGAACTGCAAAGAAAACCAAGCTCTCAGGGAAATACACACCCAAGAAGAAGAGGAAGTCGGGACTTATAGTACAGTACATTGCCATCCAAAGCTTTGTCATTTATAACACTCAGCATGATCAAAGTAGTGAAGTTACAGTGGGCTCAGTAGGTAAGTTTGTTGGGAGAATGGGGATATATACATGCTTTGGACAAGGAAATCTTCTGGAAACCCACAGATGGCTAATATTAATGGATAGTAACAAAACAGGATGTGCCTAGCCTGAGTGTTTCATTTAACATCACTGTTACTTGCTACGCGTTACCAGCCTAGACCTAATACAGTACAGAATGAGAGAGGAGATTTGGTTACAAACGCCCACAGTATTTGGCCTAGGTGGAGGAACCATTTCTCTCGGCTAGTGAATATACATGGGGTTAATGATGTTAGGCAGACAGCAAAACATACAGCAGAGCCATTAGTGCCTTTGAGGTTGAGGTGGCTATTGAAAAGCTGAACAGACATAAATCACCAGGTACTGATCAAATTCCAGAAGAATTTATTAAAGCAGGGGTAGAACAATTCACTCTGAGATCCATAAACTTATTAATCCTGCTTGAAATAAGGAGGAATTACCTGAGGACTGGAAGCAGTTGATCACTGTACCTATTTATTAGGGTTATAAAAAAAGACTGTAGTAATTATAGGGGCATATCACTTTTGTCAACTATATACAAAATTTTAACCAACATCCTGCTGTCAAGGTTAACTGCACATGCAGAGGAAACTATTGGGGATCATCAATGTGTATTCTGACGTGACAGGTAAACTACTCATCATATATTCTGCAATCATCAAATACTTGAGAAAAAATGGGAAGCAGTGCATCGGCTATTTATAGACTTCCAAAAAGCCATGGTGGCAGTTAGGAGGAAGGTCTAGTATGACATTCTCATTGAGTTTGGTATACCCTTGAAACTGGTAAGGCTAATAAAAATGTGTCTGAATGAAACCTACAGCAGAGTCCAAGTAGGCAAGCATTTGCCTGACATGTTTTCTATTAAGAACAGTTTGAAACAAAGAGATGATTTATCACCATTGCTTTTCAACTTTACTTTAGAGCATGCCATTAGGGGGGTTCAAGTAAACCAGGATGGCTTGAAATTAAATGGTACACATCAGCTTCTGGTTTATGCTGACAATGCTAATATATTGGGTGGAAGCGTACATACTATAAAGAAAAACACAGAAGCTTTAGCAGTTGCTACTAAGGAGAATGGACTAAAAGTAAATGCTGATAAAAATAAATACATGGGAATGTCTCAAGATCAGAATGCAGGACAGAGTCACTATATAAAGATTGATAACTGTTCCTTTGAAAGGGTGGAACAGTTCAAATATTTGGGAACAAACTAACAAATCAAAATTCTATACAAGAATCAAATAAGAGCAAACTGAAGTCAGGGAATGCTTACTATCATTTGGTGCAGAATCTTGTGTCTTCCAGTTTGCTATCCAAAAATATAAAGATTAAGATATACAGAACTATAATTTTGTCTGTTTTGTATAAGTGTGAAACATGGTCGCTCAAACTGATGGAGTAATGTAGGCTGAGGGTGTTTGAAAATAGGGTGCTGGGGAGAATAGTTGGGCCTAAGAGAAGTGAGGTAACAGGGGAGTGAGGAAAACTACATAATGAGGAGCTTAATGATTTGTACTCCTCACCAAACTTTATTCAGGTGATCAAATCAAGAAGAATGAGATGAGGGGGCCATATAGCACGTATGAGGAAGAGGAGAGATGCATACAGGGTTTTGGTTGGAAAACCTGAGGGGAAAAGGACCACTTGGAAGACCCCGGCATAGATGGGAGGATAATATTAAAATTTATCTTCAGAAAGTTGGACTGGGGGGGGGGCATGGACTGGATTAATCTGGCTCAGGATAGGGACAGGTGGCGAGCACTTGTAAATGTGGTAATGAAACTTTGGGTTCCATAAAATGCGGAAAATTTCTTGAAAAGCTGAGAACCACTTAGCTTCTTAAGAAGGGCTCTGATCCATGGAGTATGGAGTATGCAGTTACTTGCTAAAATCATACACATTCAGTGGTACAACATACAAAATGTAAAGTTCTCCCTGTCCATGCCATGAAGGCATACAAGGAGAGCAGAGGTATAGCTTCACTCAACCTCAGCCTTGGCACTAGATGGAAGTGTGTGTTTAACTTAACACCCTAGCTGTTTTACCCTTGGGAAAGAGCTTCGGTACCTACTGAATAGCAGGCTTGGTGGGTGCTGGAGTCACTCTGATGAATGACATATAAATATGGAGTATTGGTGGAATGATAATGATAGGAGAAAACTGAAGCACTCCGAGAAAAAAACCAGTTCCAGTGCGACTTTGCCCAACACAAATCCCACATGGACTACTTTGGGATTGAACCCAGGCCTCTGTGCTGGCAGGCCATCAACTAAACACCTGAGCCATGATCGGAACTGAACTCTTTTAGAATCCTGACATTACAGACCTTGAATGTGCAGATTCTTCCAAAGAAATCACAGTTAATAAGTCCTTAAGGAACCATGGATTTAAACATAGAAATGCGTGTGTATCTTTTGCCAAGTGAAGTCATTTTATATGATCATATTCTTCAAACAGTTACATCAGAAAAATCCAAAAATTTATATAAAACCTTGGTCAATATTCATGGAGTACCTTAATATGAAAGACATATATTTTCCAAATGTCTTCTTTGCAATTCTGTATGCACCTACCTGCTGAAAGCTAATCCCACAGCAAATGCTACACAGTAGAAGTCCCCCCCCACAGTAAATGTTTATAATATCAGAACACACTTCAACTAAAAGATGTGTTTGCATGTGTGGGCATACCTATATACTGTACACACATATTTCCAAAGGTGCATAAATACAAGGCGCCAGCTTTCCCAGGCAACTGAATTTTGTACAATGACACCTAATATTTGTGAGCCCTCAATATGCAACTTGCTTCATGTCACCCTTCTGGAGCCTAGAATTTTGAGGTGGGTTCAAGACTTTTGGAACATTTGTGCACGACTGTATATTTCTCATTTGGATTAACAAAATCTGATATAAGTTTCAAATACAATAACAGTAATAATGGACCAATAAGAAAATTCACTGCACAATAACTTTTACTGCTGATCCCCAATTATCAAATTTCATTAAAATACAATGAATAATTATGGAGATGAAAATAACAGGACAGATGTACAGACATACACATTTACATTACATTCAGATGATCACGCCATTATACCGCAAATGAGTAATAAACAAATATGATTATCTTACCCTTTTTTTCCTTGACAAGGGCATCCGCTTCTTCTGCAATTGCACATGAGAACTAGAACCATCTGTCACCTCTTTCACTTTATCTAATGATTTAATTACTAAGTCATCTGAAACAGCACCATCACTAATATCACTGTAAACTTTACTTGTAGCATTCTGGCAAAGTATATCATCCGACAAACCACTAGTGCTGCCCTCATCCAGATTTTCTTCAGATTCACTGCCTGACACAACTGAAATTCCCTTACTTTTCTCACCAATTGCACCTTGATGTACTACATTCCAGGGTTGACCAGATTCTTTTTGCAACACTTCGAGATCACTGCCACTATGACTTGATTTCAGCTGATCATGGTCCAAACCTATCAAAGCACCAGAAACATGTTCTGAGTTTTTTAATTTCTTTTCATCTGGAATTAATTTAATACCTTTACTCTTTACATTTTCCCATGATGTTGACAACACAGAATTTCCACTCCAACGTTTCAATGCATGCTGAACTTCTTTTCTCGTTTTGAAACTACTTGAGTGCCGTAGCTTACTCCTCACTCTTTTAAACGCAGAGTCCATTTTTGTATTATCTACTGCTGAAACAGTAATGGGGCTTGGTTCGTTAAGGCTTCCAGAGAAGTTGATTTGAGAAGCCCTGCTGTCAAGTGTCCCAGTTGGGCTGATATGCACCTCTTGTGCGAGTTTCTCCCAAGACTCAGAAGGTTTATGTATAACTTTTCCTACATTTTTTGGCCCTTCACATGGAACAGTACACACTCTGGTGAAACCCTCACTGATATCCACACAACTTCTTACAGCACTGTGTTTCTTGTTCCCTTGAACAGAGTTATCAGTCTTATCGCTTGCTACTGATAAGGAATGTTTATTTGAGCAGAAACTTTTATCATCTGGATATGAATGAATACAACTATATGACATGTGTGGACTACACGAAGTAACGCTATTTTCATTTGAATGCTCTTCATCATCAGCCTTTGTACTGGATGATTCACAACAATTCCTTTCAGTTCTCATTTTGGAAAGTTCCGCAACAAGCTCTTCTACTGCCCATGACTTTCGCTTGTCGAACAAAATATGACTTGCATCTTCCTTAATCAAACTGTCCATACCTGACGATTTTTTGTTCACATTCTGGAATGTGTCAGGCTGTGTTTCACTATGCCCCCTTGAAGTCTTACATTCATGAGGACAGGAAATGTTCAAAATGCTAGTTTCTTTTTCACACTTTAAGGACTCGCTTGACTTATTCTTAACATCAGATGATGGAAATGAGGCAAAAGCCTCACTTTCTTTATGTCTCTTGCTGCTTCTATGATGGGAAATTTCCTTGAAAGAATATAAAGACATAAATAAGTAGACAACATAAAATTATAAGGGCAAAATAACTACAAGTGCAGAATATGGTATGGTTGCCACAGAGACTCCATATTTCAGGACTGTTTTTGATTCCATAACCCATGACTCCTGGTTAAATTTGGTGTATGTATATCATATTTGGTTAATTGCATTCAGGGTGATACATAAATATAAGTTGTATCAGTTAAGCACAGTAAATTCCTATACCAGAAGAGTGCTTAACATGGGACTAAGCACTGCAGAGTGGGTGGCATATGAATTATTATATTATAGATAATTTTCATAAATATACTTGAGATTCCAATATACTATTATGATTCAAGGTTTTACTACAACAGCAGGGAATTTTATGAGCTATTTATCAGTCAGTTCTGCACTTAAATATGTAATGCTGGCACTAAGTACCAAAGAGGTCTGGCATCATACTGTAATTCACGTCTCTTCTTTTCAACCTGGAACTGCACATTAGACTGTTCTGACACTTTTATTTTAGTTTTTGGACTTCACCTCTGCCTGATGTCCAGTAATATTATTGTCTAGACTGTCCAAACTCATTAATTAATTAATTACAGTGAGTGAAGAGACAGCAGTATAAATGCTAATGATGCCAATTACTACTATAACTGGTGGATCGTGACTATAAAGATAACTTTAAACATACCATTCACATACAAATTAACTTCATCTGTATACATACTTCAACCAACAATTTATCATACCAACATATCAACATATTTATTCCAAAGACTACATTACTCTTGTCATAAGCCCTGACTCCACAGACTGCAGTGATATGACCATTATAAGATTACAAGTCATCAACAAAGAACTACCTATACTTCAGGGAAGAAACACTTACTTGAGCACTTCAGGTACAAACTTAGTGAAAATACTGGAGGGGAGGGAAGTACAATATAATGAACATGTAATTACATATTTTTAGTAAAGACAGACGAGATGCCAACTACTTCCATATTATTTGCAAAATATATTACTCAGGTTGTTTACTAACCCCAACTCAAACATAACAAAGTCCACTAACCGTCATTGTATTCAAATGTATTGAAGAAATATAACGTGTTCAAATAAAAAAAAACTATTTAACGCGGCAAGAACAACTATAAATGTATGCTGGTAAACAGTGTTACTAACAAAGTTAAATTATCATGCAAATAAAATTATTAAGACAATCAGTTCAGGTCATCCACCATGCCATATTCCTGGACAGTTTCTCTTTTCACTCTGCTCATTCCAGTTTCCTGTCATTGTCTTGGGGTAAGTTAATTAAATTAGCTTAGGCGGATCCCAACTACAATTGGCTCTTTTACCCATTAAACACACCTTTGAAGTGTCCTGGCTGCATAAACATTCTTTTACATATGCAGCAGGAACATAAAATGGTCTTTCTGAAGAATTCCGAATCACCTGCCACCAATCTGAATTAGTTTTCTTGATTAAAAACAACTTTTCACCCTCTTGTATCCTTATCTTTCTGTCATCCTTAACTGAATATTCAAAATCATACAACACTCGCAAATGTATGTCTGGGAAGTCTTCTTCTGACATTATGTGAAACAGATATTTTTCTTTCAAACTAATACTTCGCTATACAATCAACGGATCCCACAGCATATTTCCACCTTCACCTGCAAAGACGAATATAAAATAATGTTGACAGTGTCATTCGATAAATCTCACTTTCTTATCCGTAATACATAATCACAGTTCAAATATAATTAACCTAAAATATATTAACCTATGTATTCTTCACCAAGAAACTTTTCAACCATCGTAAATTTGATGGATCTTCTATCCCACACATCCGAAATACAGAATTTACAACAGATTTTACGGCACTTCCTTCCGAAAACTGTCATATAACAACACACATACGTCTACAGTGTCAATACTGAAAATGTAGGTTAGCACTTGCCTCACTTCCACATAAATCTGACCTTGAATGAGCAGTATACATTTCACAAATCAGATTGCATAGACATCTTAATCACTTGAGTCGTATCTATTAGTTTCAGCGCCTATAATCTCAATGGCTATCTTGCTACTAACCACTAACAACTACCTGTGGAATGTGTCTAAAATTTGCTGCACATAACGTGAGACAACTACACGTCACAACACGCGCTGACTTTTCCTCCTTCTACTAGACCGCGGGAAATTAAAAATATGAAGGCTAGTATCTTCAGCAGCATTATAGTAAGAACCTCATATCTCGCTAGCTACATTGTTACACGTAGATAATTCGTGATTGCTAACATGGGCGCCGATTTTTCTAATTGTCAGGGGGCATTCAGATTTACGTTACAGGTTCTTTCACTGACATCTTGAGATTTATTTCGGAATGAAGTCACAGTCAAATTCAAAACTTCTGGGGAAGGACTCCGTGTCTATTAGTAAATGATTGACGACGCTACTGATGAGTTTTCTGCCTCCATCTTCAGGATCTCTGCAGTCCCAGGAACACCTACATCAATAGAGGCCAGTTGAAATTTGATGACACACGCGCAGAAACCAAATTTCGTCTTTCGGCGGAACGGGCGAATCCACTTAAATCGGCGGGGGCGTCAGTTCAGTCGATTACTGGCAGCCGAGGTGTGCGCATCAGCGGTAGTAATGCTGGATACACCATGTTCCGAGGTTGTGTGAAAGGTACTAGCTACCCACTCCGTTCGCCAGTTTCCCCTTCACTTCCCCTCCCGTGCGTCACCGTGTGCCATCACATTTCAACTGGACTCTAGTCATTGACATAGGAACAATTTGAAACAGGCATCTTCTGAATGCATGTCTAAAGCATTGCCACCACATCATCCTGATCACTCACAATTATCCATGTTTCAGAAAAATGACTAAATTTAAAAATTACACCTGACAATGCAGGTCTACATTTAATTAAGATATGAAATTTTTATTAGGTACATTCACAAAGTTGCGAGAAGCAATTATTATTATTATTATTATCTTCACCATATCTATCTGTTTGTCCGTCCGTCTGTCTGCCCCTCCTTCTACATGGAACAGCTTGGCTCCCACTGGACAGATTTTCATGGAATTTTATATTTAAAGATTTTGTTAAATTCTGTCAAGAAAATTCAAGGTTCATTAAAATCTGACAATAATAATGGGTACTTTACATTTATGACAATTTATCTCAATTCTTCTTAGAATGAGAAATTTTTCAGACAAAAGTTGTATAAAAATTCAAAACACATGTTTTATGTTCAATAATTTTTTTTAATGTTGTCCATTTATGAGATAATGTGGAAAAAACATAGTACAGCTAGACAGGCCACAGAACACAGTACAATACAGTGCAAGTGCTTTGCATTCTGGGGAACTAAGTATATAAACACACATTCAGAATATGTGATACTTATTGCTTTTCCACATCAATAATGGTTTTGTGAACACACTTCAATGTTACATTTATTTGTAAATTGCTTGTCTTGTTTCAGATATTTTTGCCAGATTTTGTGAAAGAATATGTAATAAAATTTATATTTAAGCTTCTATGCATTGCAGTAGTGTAACTGCACTGCCCATGACAGTATATCTGTAATCACTCTTCACATGCCAGCTTTTTCTCTAGACATGTAAAACTCTCCACTGTAAAACTACTGTATAAAAGGGCTCATTTCAGTATTAAGTCTTCCTTCTACAATATTTGAACAGTTTAAGCTCCATATATTAAGCCTACCATTTACTTATTATTAATACAATATTTATCCCAGGAAAATTTGGCTACAGGAGAGGGATGTCTACTGAAGTCCTGCTAATAAGCTAGCAAATAGCATATTCAAATCTCTTAACCAAATCAGGTAAGCTGGAGGAAATTTCTGGATTTGGCCAAGCGTTTTGATTGTGCAAATCATAATATTTTTCTAGCTAAATTACATTTCTATGCCATTGGAACTGAATGGAGAGAAAAAGTTGAACTAAATCACCTAAGGATTCTCATAATTTTTTCTCAGAATGGGGAACAATAAAACATGAGGTCCCCAAAGATAAATTCTAGGTACTTTACTTTTCATAATCTGTATAAATGACCTTCCTCCAAGACCTTATTATGACCTTATCAGAATCCACAACATGTTATTAATGTCAAAATTTCTCATCAAAATGTTGATAATTTCTCTTCATTGTCAAACGCAGTTCTATACATGTCAGTAAGTTGGCCCTAAATCTAGACAAAAAGAATAAAATAAAATTTAAAACAAATAATTCTCTGCAGTCTACATTATGCATTGGTTGTGATGAAGAACATATAGAAGAGTCTAAATACAAAATTCCTTAGTTTGTAAATTGTTAATTATCAGAACTGGAGGGATTGTGTTGTTCAAATGATCATAAATTATATGAAGTGTGTTATGTAGTTAGGTCTATGTTACACACCAGCAAAACTGAAGCTCTCCAACAAATTATTTGCCCATTATCTCTCAGTAGTGTACCTCAAGGTTCAATTCTTAGTCCTTTGTTTTTCCTTCTTTACATAAATTATCTACCAAAAATAATTACTAAAAATAACAGTATGGTTCTCTTCGCTTATGATACCAGTCTATTAATAACTGATTCTAATGATTTAGATTTGAATATTAATATTAATCAGTCTTTCCACAACATAATCTCTTGGTTTAACAGCAACTTACTTATATTGAACTTCAATAAAACCCACTACATGGAGTTTAGAACGAAAAATTATTATCAGGTTAAAACTAAAGTTAAATATGAACACAAAAGTATTTCAAATTCCACCGAGACTACATTTTTGGGACTAATTATCGACAAGACACTGTCTTGGAATCAACATATTTATTAGATAGCAACTAAACTGTGCTCTGCTTGTTATGCTTAAAGAAATCTAAAACATATTGTATCCCATTCTACACTAAGAACAATTTATTATGTTTATATACATTCCATTTTACGTTATGGTATAATTATCTGGGGGAGATCTTCCAATATTAAAAAATTATTTATTTTACAAAAGAAAATTTTTAGAATCATAACCAACACTGGAGTAAGGGAATCTTGTAGGGAAGCTTTTAAAAACATTGAAATTATGACGTATTTGCAATACATTTTCTCACTAATTTTTAGTTAAAAACAAACACTTATTCACCTCAAACAGGGAAATTCATAAATATATAACTAGTAACAACACTAATCTTCATCTACCAACTGTTAATATAACTATATTCTATAAAGGACCTTATATATCCAGTTCTAAAGCTTTTATTCACTTACCACAACATAAAAAATTTTGGTCAATGATACAAAATACTTCAAATTATCTCTCAAGAGATTTTTGTATCATCATTCTTTCTATTCAATTGAAGAATACTTTGAAAATAATGAGGACAAGGACATGTAAATCCTACTATAAGGACTGTGATTTTTAAACTTATTTATTGTGTTATTTTATGCAATCTTTTAATATCCTGTGTATTATTTTAATTTATCTACGTTATTACTGTAGTCAACAAGTATTCTTTTCTACCTGATATTAGTTATACCAATTATAAGTTGCTTGAAGATGCCTATTGTACATGACTTTTTCCATTTCTATGGTATGTACCTAAATGGGATATATGGAAATAAATTAAAATAAATAAGTAAATAATGAAGCATGGAATAATGCTAGGGGATAATGCACTTCATATCAAAAAGATATTTACTCTACAGAAGAAATTTTTTAGAATTATAGTTGATGCAAAACCTAAAAATTTATATAGAGTCTGTCTAGGAGAGTAGAGATTTTACCTTGTCAGTGTGAATACCTACATATTTTTATTAATCCTGTGTAGTCCAAATTATTCTTGTTAATTTCAACAGTCTGGCCCATATTAATTTCCCAGAAAGTCTCTAATCTTCAGAGTTCAAAAGTAGCCACTTGATGAAACGAACGCAGGGAAAACCAACATAAAAGACTCTAAAATACTGTGTTGACTAGAGTATGACAATGGACCTAGTACAGCAGAAAGCATGGTCACATTTAACTGAACGTTGGACTGATAAGAATTAATGAACTTCAGTGTCAATAACGCAGAAAAATTTTATTCAAATTCAATTTTACAAAGTATTCATACAAGAAATACATACCATCATCATAAACTAACTGCCAAACATTCATGTTTTTAGAGAAGTACCTATTATGCTGGCATGAGAATATTCAACAGTTTACCATGTAGACTCAAAAGTCTGATGAGTGGACAGGCAAAACGTAAAGTGGCATTAGGAAGATATTTAACGACACACTACTTCTCTTGTGATAACTGTTTAATGCTCATAAATTCCTCATAATCTTATTATCAGTTGTATATAATGATTGTCATGTAGTTATTGAGCACTGTATTTGAATATTTATAATACTTGTGTATTGTTCATTTTGTACTTTTATGACTTATTCCACGTCTTTTTGTACTTTTCACTAAATTTTGGATCCAAGGAATGTGTGCATATATGCATCAATATCTTAAACCTATGAACAATATATCTGTACCTGCAATAAATTTCTGAGACCGCTGAGATTGCTAGGATGAACAATAAAACCTTATAACCAAATTGGCCTTCATGTTGTTTGTACACCTTGCATGTGCTGGTTTGTACAAATATGAAATTAAGTGAGAGACTGTCCTTTGTGTCGGCCGGGACAGCTCAGTCGGTACAGTGCCTCGCTACGGCCTGGTAGGTCCGAGCATCGAATCCCAGTCGGGGCAAGATTTTCCGCACCCGTCGAGATCGGCCTTGGGGCCCACCAATCCTTTCTGTACAATGGGTACCGCGTTTCTTTTCCCGGGGTAAAGCGGCCGAGGTGTGGTGTTGGCCATTAACCCGCATCTAGCGCCGAGGTTAAAGAAAGAATAGAGCAACACCTCTGCTCCCCCATCTGGGGCTTCATGGCCTGTTCTAGGGTGATATTTAGCTTCTGTCCATTGTCTGAGTTGTATTTGACATGCATTTTAACTCCACTTGCATCTTCACAGGCTGACAGATTTGTTTATACTAGTATTCCCCCAACTTATTTACTCGCGGACCCCTTTTGGCTTAGAAAAATAACCACGGGTCTTCACATTCTTGCTCACGTAAATATAGCGTCCGGATGATAGGTATCCAAAATTAAAAATTTGTATCTTAGAACTGAGTTTAGGTAGATACTAATACATACTAGCAGCATATGTCACAATACAGTGCATCATTTGACCTTAATGAAACCGATCTTTGCTCGCTTCGTGGATACAAGGAGTTTCTCAATTAAATATTCTAACGATCATATGAAATAAACACATCACCAATTAAAGAAGTTCTGCGATCATTTGTACCGAAACATAATTCTTTTACAGAAAAAATTAGTAAACTTCAAAATAGCCATTGCAGAAATGTATCCAAGGGATCCGCGAAGCACACTTAGGGAATCACTGGTTTATTCTATTTTGTTTTTATCATTGGTGACAATTCGGATCGAAACTGAAAACTTTTGAGTATCTACTAGCTCAGTGAAGTAAACTACCAGGTAGTCCACGACTGGATATTATTAATATAGTTCCTCACTCTATTAACGATATACCGACTGTTTTTTTAGTGCTGGGCTTAACACTACAGAGCGAACGGCACCATCGATCACTAGGCAACAACAATGTCGTCCGCTCTACGGCTTGCAGTCTGCGTTAAAACAACGGCGCTGTGGATAGTCCAGTTGAAACGTGATGGCACACGGTGACGCATGGGAGGGGAAGTGAAGGGGAAACTGGCGAATGGAGTGAGTGGCCAGTACCCTTCGTACCACCTCGGAACATTGTATCCAGCATTACTACCAACCATAAAAGCTGATGCGCACACCTCGGCTGCCAGTAGTCGACTGAACTGACGCCCCTGCCGATTTAAATTGACTCGTCCGTTTCGCCGAAAGACAAAATCTGGTTTCTGCGAATGTGTCATCACATTTCAAACGCAGTCTACCACTCAGGGCCGGCTCGAGATATATGGGCACCCCGGGCAAGCTAATAATTTGGTGCCTTTCAAACCGATATTCTTCAAACTTTTGGGGCCAAGGACAAGGCTGGCAAACGTTTTGAGAGTATATGTCAAAACTGCTGATAATTTGCAGAGAAGTTCTTTCGCATTTGGAAAACCTGAGTGCACCAGCATTATATTTCCAATTATTCTAGTGACGTCTTGGCGCCCTTTATAGGTTGGCGTATCAGGCAGGTAGCCGGCTGGCTCGCCTCTTAGCTCGGCCCTGATGTCATTAGTACCTGTCGTAGAAGGACCGATTGACATCATGATCTATTCTTTCTGTCATTTCAAAGTGCCCCCCCCCCCCCGTTAATGTGGATATTTTCTCCTCTCACCGATCATATTCAATGATCCTCACTCAAGCAATGCTCTGCTCTTTAGAATTCGACATTACTTTCGTTTTTTTGTTGTGAGTTTCTGTTCGACGATTCTTGTTGCAAGCAGCCATATCTCTGACAGACATTACATTTCCTTCCACGTACAGGCCAGTCTTTGATGTCTCATTCTTGCCTGATTCACGTATACAAGTGGCAATAATACGTCACAGCAAAGACACGAGACAAAACAAATCAACTTCATTTACTATCAGTAAGACTATAGCCAATTCAAAATGGTGTCTGCTATTCCCCAATAGGGGTATTTGATAGTCTTCCACCGCACATTGTGCAACTGCGTGAAAATGTAATGCCCTTCAACACAATTCTATAAAAAAAACATAAAAATGTCGTTTACTCAATGAATTTATGTCTGGTAACTACTATGAAGAAAATTTCAATTTTTTAAGGAAGGAGAGATCATGAAAAACTGTAAAAAACAGTCGACGTAATATATGTACAGTACATACGCAAAGTTTTATACACAATGATTTGTAAAACTCATATTGTAAATTGTACCTAACTGTTGTACTACGACAGGATTGTATTGTGCAATCGAATTATTGCATCGTATTGTACTATACTGACCAATTTCATTTTCAATTCGACTCAGTTAGAATGACGGATCGGTGAAATGTGAATTGTGTCATTGTAACTGTACGTAATTGTCTTTTAGCTTCGCCGTGCCTGTCTCTAGTCTGTCCTTCCGCATTTAACATTCCGAGGACAGCTTAACGGATTGCACGGAAAATGATCCTGGGGAATTTACAAAATTTTTTTGATCACTTCCTATTCAGTTTGAAATCGGCCAACACCAAGGGACGCTTTACATGAAGACCTTCATGTGTCTCTGCGTACGTCTAGAGTCTAGTTTGTAACTCTCTAGACCCGGGACGTCCAAAACATTTTTTTTTGGGGGGGGGGGGGGGGGATGGAATTAGAATTTTTTTGTGGGGGGGTTTGGGGAGTCGCGCGGTTAAAAATCACATGATGTGTGTG
>Ga0123357_10002416_pt1 | contig 20828 bp, 15 predicted proteins | sample TergutEmb28metaG_FD_89873 | JGI IMG/M metagenome (GOLD analysis project Ga0123357, IMG submission 89873) | Embiratermes neotenicus P4 segment gut microbial communities from Petit-Saut dam, French Guiana - Emb289 P4 | ecosystem: Host-associated > Arthropoda: Insects > Digestive system > Gut ... | reverse complement strand
GCTGTTATAAGTTAATAAAATGGAATTAGTTGTTATCGTGCTGGCGTCCGACACTATAAATGCCTGATACGTATTTCCCGGCGTAACGCTGTAATTTGTAGTCGTTCCCAATTTGCTGCTTGGCGCATTGCCAAAATACATTTCTTTGTTGAAATTAAATCTTGAATTTTGGATAACCGGCGCAAAAGTCGAGAATTTCCCCAAAGAATAGTTTGCAGGGATAAGATTATTCCATGACGAATTGGTTGAATTATTTCCATCAACCCACAAATCCAATGCGTATCCGCTTTCGTCAAGATTGAGTCCTCCCGGAGTAGCTTCAAAACCGGCAATAGCAATAAAATCGCCATCATTGATAACAACGCCGGTAGCTATTCCTCCCGTAATGGAATAAACATACGTGCTTGCCGGAGGAAATGTCGGGTCGTTGGAAACAATCACATCATGGGCGAAAGTATAATTAACCTTGATGTTAACCGTTTGGGGCAAACCTCCGTTGGTAACTTGCGCCTTATAAACAGTGTTGCTGCGGTAATTGATTTTATTGGGAATAGCTCCGCTTTTAAATGAGTTGTCGTTTGCCGGATAGATATAGTCGCTATTTCCGAATGAGCCGTTGGAACCGAGCATCACGTATGTTTTATCGGTAAGCGCATTACTGTAATAATCGTTCAGTTCGTTAAGATCGCCTTTAAACACGGTGAGTATATCGGTGTTGGCGCTACGGCTTTGCACCTGATTCAAGCCGCTGTCGTCGTCGCGTCCGATACCGAAAATGTTAGTAGCATAGTCGCCGTTTGTCGATCTATCCCAGACAGTGGTTCCTCCGGCGCTGACATAATTGCCGGCAGTCAACGTTATACCATATTTGACGGCTAAATAGGAATGAATTCTTACAACATCCGTATCTGCCATTACGTCTGTAGTGCCGCCGGCTAAGGTGTTTTTTCTGAGAACGATGATTTCCTGTATTGAACCCGCAAACCCATTCGTATTTGCTGTTCCAATGTTTCCATTTCCAATCATTATGCGTCCGGTAGTGAATGAAGCAGGACCGTTTGTGTTCGCTGTATTACCGAGAGCAGGAATAGATCCGGAAATTTGTCCATTTAAATACATATTTAGCGTACCGCCAATCATATTTGCAACATTCAGTGTTGTGATTCCATACGGAGTCGGAGGAGGAGTTGTTGTGATTGAACGGTTAGTAGTAGCCCAATTGGATGAAAAACTTGCCGAATTAGCGCTCCATAACATATTTGCATAAGCGGCGCTTGTCGTATTGTTATTAAATCCGAGCAATATTTCATTCGTATTGCTTCCGCTTGGCTTGGATACTACAAAAACGCTATAACCTCTGCCTATCGCCATATCGCCGTAGTTTGCAGAAGATTGCAATTTGGTGTTTGCAGCATTTCCAAAATACAGTTCTTTATTGAAATTATACCCCGTATTTTGTAAAACAGGCACAGGATTGGTCGAGAGATTTTGCAACGAATAATTGGCATTTCCAAAAATATTCTTCCATGAATTGTCGGTCGAATTGTTTCCATCAACCCATAAATCCACAGTGTAACCATTTGTTACTAAATTGATTCCTCCCGGCGTACCTTCGTATCCTGCGATAGTAATCAAATCGCCATCATTGATAACTACGCCCGTAGCTACATTGTTTACGATAGGATAAACGCGAGTGTCATTTTTATCAAATGTGGGATTAGTCGCAGAAGTAACAAACACATAACGCGCAGCAACATAATTCACTTTCATGTTAACCGTTTGGCTACCTCCGGACGAACCGCTGCTGGTGATTTGCGCTTTATATATCGTGTTGGAGATATAATTGATTTTACTGTCAATAGTGAATCCCGGAGCAAATGATGTGTTTTCCGGCAATTCTAATTTAGCATTTCCGGTTGAACCGTTGGAACCGATCATCAGAAATGTGTTATCGTCGGTAAGCGCTGTGCTGCTGTGGTCGTTTAATTCATTAAGCGCGCCTTTATACACAGTGAGTATATCGTTGTCAGCGCTACGACTTTGCACCTGATTCAATCCGCTGTTGTCGTCGCGTCCGATGCCGAAAATGTTACTGATAAAATCGGCATTTGTCGTTCTATTCCAGACAACAGTTCCTCCTGAATTGACATAATTTCCGGAAGTCAGCGTAATACCATATTTGACGGCTAAATAGGAATGAACTTTTACAACATCCGTATCTGCTATTACATCTGTAGCGCCGGCTAAGGTTTTTCTAAGAATAATGATTTCCTGTATTGAACCGCCAAAACCAGTCGTGTTTCCTGTTGTATAGTTTCCATTTCCAACCAATATTCGTCCGGTAGAGATTGAATCCGGTCCGGTTGTATTCATTCCGGTAGAGATAGCAGTACTCGAACTTTGTCCATTTAAATACATATTCAGTGTACCTCCATTCATATTTGCAACATTCAGCGTTGTGATGCCATACTGGCTCTGAGTGGGAGTTGGTGCAAACGCGCGACCGGTAGTAGTCCAATAAGATGTAAAACCGAGTGAATTAGCGTTCCACCGCATACTTGCATAAGCTGCGTTGTTAGTGTTATTATTAAATCCCAACAACATTTCATCAACTCCGCTTGGCTTGGATACAACAAAAACGCAATATCCTCTGCCTAACGTCATATCGCTATAGGGTGTAGAAGATTGCAATTTGGCGTTTGTAGCATTTCCAAAATACAGTTCCTTATTGAAATTATATCCCGTATTTTGTATAACAGGCGCAGGATTGGTCGAAAACTGGTCCAATGAATAATTTGCCGGAGCAAGGTTATCCCACGACGTATTGGTCGAATTGTTTCCATCGACCCATAAATCCGTTGCGTATCCAAAACCGATGCCTCCGGGAGAAATTTCATAACCGGCAAATGTAATGTATTCGCCGTCATGGATTTCAACACTGTCTGCTATTTGATCTGTTGTTGCCGGATAAATACGCGTGTTATCCTTATCAAAAACATCGCTGCCGGAAACGAGCACATATTGCGCAGCAGGGTCATTCACCTGTATGCTCACTTTTTCATAAGTTTCAACAGTTGTAATTTGCGCTTTATATATGGTTTTGCTGATGAAATTGATTTTATTGCCAAGTTTTCCTTCGCCAAATTGTGTGTCTTTCGGATAGACGTATGGCGTTTTTCCTGATGCGCCGTTGGAACCAAGCATCAGGTATTCTTTATCGGAAAGCGTTAAGTTGCTGCTGTCGTTTAAAGCGCTGAGCTGACCTTTAAACACGGTAATCGAACCGGCGTTTGCGCTGCAACTTTCTTCCTGATTCAAACCGGAGGCATCGTCGCGTCCTATACCGAAAATGTCGGTAGTATAACCGGTGTTGGTCGATCTGCTCCAAACGGGTTTTAAATCTGAATTGACATAATCGCCGGTTTCCAGACCAATTCCATATTTTACCGCCAAGTAGGAATTAATTTTATTCCGGTCGTCATCAGAGAGATAATTTCCTTGAACGCCTGACAATACGATAATTTCCTGAATATTTCCATTGAATGGAAGAGCTCCGGCTGCCGTTGATTCCCGAGAGCCGATAACTCCCGCTCCTGCTCCGGTTGAGAGAGCTGCTGCAGTAAAAGGTCCCGTAGTATTTACAACTCCGTTCATATACGACTGTGGTCGAGCGGTAGAATTGTTGGGAATCATAACAGCATTAATCCCATACAAGCGTCCGTTGCCTTGATGAGTAGAAGTAGCTGATGTCCCTGTTCCGGCAGTCTGAAAAGAAGGGTTTCCATTAAGCCAACCGTAATTGTTATTTTGTCCTGAATTAAAAGCATACACCGTTCCGAAAGTACCGGATGAACCCGATTGCTGTGAAACATAAAACACATAATAGGCATTTCCACTACTCAAAAAACTTGCAGGTCCTATAAGTTTTTGAGCATTACCCCCTGTAAAATCAATGGATGGATGAAAATTCATTAGATTTGTATCCTGATTGTAAGTCGGCCAGTTCGTGGTTGCCGTATAGTCTCTTGCGTTTCCGGATTGATCTGCCCACACAGTCACATTATCAGTCACATTATCAGTCCCATTATCATCCTCGACGGAAGTAACACCCTTGTCGGCGTTCAACCAAAGTTCTACTGTTGCTGAAGTATTTCCCGGTTTTATTGTTGTCGCCTGTGCCTCTAATTTACCGGCAGACAGGAATATTCCGGCAAGGATAGATGTAAAATAACACAAGAGCCAAAATCGCTTATTTTGGTTTGTCATAATTTTTTAATTATAAATTAATTTTTATTTTTCTACAAATACTATATTAATATAGGTAGAATCGCTTGCAGTATCTAAAATTCTGTACGTCATTTTTCCATCAGGCTTAATTTCATCTATTGCAAATACTTTATGGTCATAAGCCGTTACGTAATAATTTAAATCCGTTGGCGCCGGAATAGTTGATAAAGCTATTTTGGGTGCGCCGTCGCTTGCAACAACATCGGTATTCGTAGCATCGCTCAGTTGTTTTTTAAATTCGCCGTATAAATCTACTACCTCGCTTGCTCCTGCTGGAGTTTTGACGGAAGTGTCGAAAACAATCGAAGGCATGTAGAACCAGCTATTCGAAAAAGAAGGAGCTACAGACAAACGAACCCATCGGTCGCCCGTATCGTAATATAATCCGACTTGCAATGTATCTTTCTCACTCACCGTTGTATTATAAACAAGCATACCTTCTTTATGCTCGGGAAGAGGATTAGGAAGGCTTAATTTTAATAGTCCCACCCGAGTTGGTAAAAATCCGAGACCATCGCTTCTTAATTCAAGAGCGGCTCCTGGGTCAGGTTTATCACTACTACCCGAACCCCCAATTAAGACTTGAGATTTAGCATTAGTAGCCAAAATAAGCACAATGAATAACAGTAAAATGCTTTTTTTCATAAATTTGTGAAAATTAATTATTTATTATTTTAATAAGTGGAATTACATTTAATATTATTAATTTACAAACAATATAATGTAAAATAATTTTGTATTTATATTTATTATTTATTTCAAAAGCTAATATAGATAATAATTGCTCATATTCTATTTGTTAATATATCAATCATAACTATAAATTAAGCTACAAAGGTATAAAAAATAAATATTAGATACAAGCATTTATTGTATTTTATTTTATTTCTATTATATCCACTATTACATGTATAAACAGAGAAAATGTCGTACAATATGTTAAAGATTATCTAATATATGTCAGTAAAAGCAATATTATTATGAAATATCACTTTTAGATACAATATGACATTTCATTATTGTTTTAATATTAAATTATTTTTCGCCTTTTTGACTACTCATTTTACAGTCGGAAACGAAAAATCTCTCTAAAATTTGGGTTGCTGCTTCCAAAATTGTATATTTGCACTCGATTCGAAAAGGATAATAGATGATTAAACAACAACTCTCTCAAAAGCAGCAACAAAAACTTTCTCCCTTGCAGATTCAGCAAATTAAACTGCTGGAACTTACAGGTCTTGAAATAGAAGACCGGATCAACCGCGAGCTGGAAGAAAATCCTGCATTGGAAGAGCAGACAGATACTGCGTCGGAAAAACAAGACGATGATCCTGTTTCCGAATTTGAACAGGAAGACAATATCAGCCAAGAAGATATGATGTTAGGCGATTATCGTTCGGAAGATGATATTCCCGATTATAAATTACAGCAAAGTTATTCTACGGAAAAAACGTCGCGGGAAGAAATCCCTTATTTCGAATCGGAATCGTTTCAAGATTTTCTGCTGAATCAATTGCATTTTAAAAATTTGCCGGAAGGCAAAATGAAACTCGGAGAATATTTGATCGGCAATATTGATGAAAACGGATACATTCGCCGCGAACCTGAAGTGATTTTAGACGATTTGTTATTTCAATACGGATGGGAAATTTCTGTTTCAACCATTCAGGAAGTGTTGCATATCATTCACGAAATGGATCCGCCGGGAGTAGGCGCCGCTAATTTGCAGGAATGCCTTTTGATTCAATTGAAAAGAAAAGAACGGACAAAAATAAGAACTTACGCTATCCGGATATTGGAACATTATTTTGACGCTTTTTCAAACAAACAGTACGACAGGATTCTGCGAAGTTTGAATATCAATGAAGAGGATTTAAAAGAAATCATCAAAGAGATTACGTTACTGAATCCTAAGCCCGGAAACACATGGGAAAGCGATATTGTTTCCAAAATGACTCAAATAACGCCGGACTTTTATGTTGAAGCTGTTAACGGTGAATTGATCTTTTCCATGCAGGAGCAAAGCGTTCCGGAGTTGCGCGTCAACAAGGAATACAACGATATGCTTACTGCTTATTCAAACGCAAAAGAAAAACAAAATCACGGAAGAGCCGAAGCGCTCGAATTTGTCAAACAAAAAGTTGATTCGGCGAAATGGTTCATCGACGCCATTAAACAAAGGAATGTCACGTTGAGAAAAACAATGGAAGCTATCGTACAGATTCAACGTGACTTTTTTCTCACCGGTGAAGAACTGAATCTGAAACCGATGATTCTGAAAGATGTTTCCGAACGTTGCGGTTACGATAAGTCCACTGTTTCAAGAGTTAGTAACAGTAAATATGTTCAGACCAGTTTTGGCGTTTACCCGTTGAAATATTTCTTCTCCGAAGCAATGGTGAATGAAGAAGGCGAAGAAATTTCCACCAGGGAAATCAAGGCTATTCTGAAAAGCTGCATTGGAGAGGAGGATAAATCCAAACCTTTGACCGATGATTTATTAGTAAAAGAATTAAAAGCAAAAGGATATGACGTTGCGCGGAGAACGGTTGCCAAATACAGGGAACAGTTGAATATTCCGGTGGCGCGGTTACGGAAAGAGATTTAATTAAAAATTATAAAATTATGAATTTTCCTGAAAATTTAAAGTACACAAACGATCACGAATGGATTCGTGTAGAAGGTAATGAAGCGTATATTGGTATCACCGATTACGCTCAAAGTGAATTAGGCGAAATTGTTTTTGTCGATATTTCAACTGTCGGCGAAACATTAGACAAAGGCAACGTCTTCGGTTCAATCGAGGCGGTGAAAACGGTTTCCGATTTGCTGATGCCTGTTGCAGGCGAAGTATTGGAAGTGAACCCTGAGTTGGAAGACCAACCGGAATTAGTCAATTCCGACCCTTACGGGAAAGGCTGGATCATCAAAATAGATATTTCGAGCTTGGATTCAATCAGCGGATTAATGGGTAGCGGCGCATACCGCACATTTATTGGAAAATAATGAAACCGGCAGTAAGTATAATTATGGGTAGCACTTCCGATTTGCCCATCATGGAAAAAGCGGCAAAGATTTTCGACGAATTTGAAATTCCCTTCGAAATGCAGGCTTTGTCGGCGCATCGTACGCCGGCAGAAGTAGAAAACTTTGCGAAAAATGCCGGAAACAGGGGAATTGAAGTAATCATCGCAGCAGCTGGAATGGCAGCTCACCTGCCGGGAGTAATCGCCTCAATGACTACGCTTCCCGTTATTGGCGTACCGGTAAATGCAAGTCTCGAAGGATTGGACGCTCTATTGGCAATTGTGCAAATGCCTCCCGGTATTCCGGTTGCGACGGTTGGAATAAACGCTTCGATGAACGCAGCCATTTTAGCGGCTCAGATACTGGCGGTAAAAGATGAAAAAATCCGTGAAAAATTAGCCGGATACAAAGAATCGATGAAGGAAAAAATTGTTCAGGCAAATAATGATTTGGCGGCTGTTAAATACAAATTTAAAACAAATTAGCTTAAAGAACGCAGATGACGCAGATAACACAGATACGCGCTGATTTCAATATTATCTGCGAAAATCCGCATCATCCGTGTCATCCGCGTTCTTTAAAAACTAATCATCCTATGTATAAACGAAGGAAATCATCGGTCGTTCAAATTGGCGTCACTCCGATGGGAGGCGATTATCCCATCAGGATACAATCAATGACGAATACCTCTACTTTAGATACTGAGGCAAGCATCCAACAATGTATTCGAATCATTGAAGCCGGAGGCGAATATGTCCGTTTGACGGCTCAGGGCGTGCGTGAAGCCGAAAATTTGCAAGCCATAAAAGACGGTTTGCGGGCGCGAGGCTATCAAACGCCGTTGATTGCCGATATTCACTTCAACCCGCAGGCTGCCGAAGCCGCTGCACGAATCGCAGAAAAAGTCCGCATCAATCCGGGTAATTTCGTCGATCCCGTCAAAAAATTCAAAACCATTGAATATACAGAAGAAGAATACAGGGAAGAAATTGAAAAAATCCGCCAGCGATTCGTTCCGCTTTTGAATATTTGCAAAGCTCACAGGACGGCCATTCGTATCGGAGTAAACCACGGTTCGCTTTCCGACCGGATCATGAGCCGTTATGGCGATACGCCCGAAGGAATGGTCGAATCCTGTATGGAATTTCTCCGAATCTGCATTGATGAAAATTTCACCAACGCCGTCATTTCCATAAAAGCGTCAAGCGCTTTAATTATGGTAAAAACCGTCAGGCTACTGGTCAAGCAAATGGAGCAGGAAGGAATGAATTTTCCTTTGCATCTGGGAGTTACGGAAGCCGGAGACGGCGAAGACGGAAGAATCAAATCGGCGGTCGGCATCGGGACTTTGTTGCTGGAAGGCATTGGAGATACGATTCGCGTCTCGCTGAGTGAAGAGCCTGAAGCGGAAATTCCGGTAGCGAAAGCGTTGCTGGAATACATCGAGGCAAAAGACAAAAGGCAAAAGGAGAATGTCATTAGCCTTTCACCTTTGGCCTTTCGCCTGAAAAAGAATAATTTTCCGGAAAATAATCCGGCTGTCATTGCCGACTATTCCCAAGCCCAATCCTGTTCGGTAAATCCTGATTTTATTCCCGATTATATTTATTTAGGAACAAATAGCACGCTGAAATGTCCGGCAGGGAAAAAAGTAATCATTGACTTTCCGGCTTACCTTCCGGCGGAAAATCATTATCCGCTCTTTACCGCAAAAGAACAGGAAGCGTGGCTTTCCTGTGATTCGGATTTGCAATTTATTCACTTAACATATACGGATTTAACTGTTCATTTGATTGAATTATTAAAACAAAAACCGCAAACGGTTATTATCCTGTCCTCCGAAGGTAATAATACATACCGGCAGAAAGCATTTATCGAGCAATTAATGATGGAGAATGTGATGAATCCGGTAATCATTCATTTACAGTACAATGAAGAAGATTTGGACATTTTCCGGATAAAATCGGCTACCGACGCCGGTTCGTTTTTCCTCGACCGCTTGGCGGATGGTATATTTATAGTTAATAGAACACGGATGACGCAGATGACGCAGATTTTCACGGATAATACAATAAATCCGCGTTTATCCGCGTTATCCGCGTCATCTGCGTTCAAAAACACTTTTGAAGCAGCTTCTACCGCTTGTAGTTTCGGTATTTTGCAGGCAACCGGACGCCGCATCAGTAAAACGGAATACATCGCTTGCCCAAGTTGCGGACGTACATTGTTTGATTTGCAAACTACGCTGAAAAAAATAAAAGAAGCGACTGCCCATTTGAAAGGATTGAAAATCGGCGTAATGGGATGCATTGTCAACGGTCCGGGCGAAATGGCGGATGCCGACTACGGATACGTGGGCGCCGGAACAGGGCGCGTCAGTCTGTATAAAGGCAAGGAATGTGTTAAGAAAAATATTCCCGAAGCGGAAGCGGTAACGGAATTGTTGCGATTGATTGGAGATTTCGGATAACAACTACCAATTTGTATTTTCTGATTACAACAAATATTTTAAACGCAACAATTTGAAATACACCCAAATTATTTCTATCTTTGGAAAATTTTTTAACTAACACAAACACTCATCGCATGAATCTAAAACTTCGTCTTACGATAATGCAGTTCCTCGAATTTTTTATTTGGGGAGCGTGGTTGATTTCGTTCGGAAACTACATGTTTAGCCGAGGCATGGGCGACAAAATCGGAACATTGTTTGCAACAGCAGGTATTGCATCGTTCATCATGCCGACAATTGTAGGAATCATCGCCGACCGTTGGCTCAATTCGGAAAAATTATTGGGAATATTGCATTTGTTAGGAGCCGGCTGTCTTTTCATGGCTTCTAAAGCTACTAATTTCAACGAATTGTATCTTTGCATATTTTTGAATGCTTTGGTATTCATGCCGACGATAGGATTGAGTTATTCGGTATGCTACAGTGTGATAGTAAGCCATAAATTGAATACGGTCAACGATTTCCCCGCTATTCGCACTTGGGGAACGGTTGGATTTATCATTGCCATGTGGATAGTTAATTTAGCCGGATGGGGAACAAGCTCTAACCAATTGTTGCTGGCAAGCGCTTCCGGATTGGTATTGGGCATCTATTCGTTTACGCTTCCGCCGTCGCCGCCGACTAAAGTACAAAAAGGCAGTTCGCTGATTTCCGTTTTAGGACTTGATGCTCTGGTGTTGTTGAAAGAACGGATAATGGCGGTATTCTTCTTTTTTGCGGTTTTGTTGGGAGTATGCCTGCAAATTACCAATTCTTACGGGAGTACTTTTTTAGGAAGTTTCGCAGCAGCTTACCCAAATTCATTCGTCGTACGATACAACAACATTTTATTGTCTATTTCGCAAATTTCCGAAGCGTTGTTTATTTTGGCAATACCGTTTTTCATGCGCCGGTTTGGAATCAAGACGGTGATGTTGATGAGTTTAGGCGCGTGGGTACTGCGTTTCGGCTTGTTTGGCTTCGGCAACCCCGGCAATGGCTTGATCTGGCTGATACTTTCGATGATTGTCTATGGAATGGCATTTGATTTCTTCAACATTTCCGGCTCTTTGTTTATCGAAAAAGAAACGCCGGCTAAATTCCGCGCCAGCGCCCAAGGGATGTTGATGATGGTCACCAATGGATTGGGCGCTATCCTTGGTAATTATGGCGCAGAAGCGATTATTAATCATTATACGCAAGGCGGAGTGACGAACTGGCCGGTCTGCTGGTTTATTTTTGCCGGTTATGCGTTGATAATCGGTATTTTGTTCGCTGTGTTTTTTCAATACAAGAAAAACAGATTGTGAAAATTCAAATAATCGTCTCCGGAAAAACCAATCAGCATTTTGTACAGCAAGGCTTGGATGAATTTTGCAGCCGGCTAACGCATTATTATCCTTTTGAACTGGAAGTCATTCCGGAATTAAAAAATGCCAAGCATTTACCGGTTGAACAACAAAAAGAAAAAGAAGGAGAATTGATTCTCCGTTCTTTCCAAGCAGGAGATTGTATTGTGCTATTGGATGAACATGGAAAAGAATTTACTTCTGTTAAATTTGCCGAATATATTGAAAAGAAAACGCATACAAGTTCAAAACGATTGGTTTTTGTCATCGGCGGAGCTTACGGTTTTTCTCCTGCCGTTTATCAAGCGGCGCATGATAAAATTGCATTATCGAAAATGACTTTTCCTCATCAATTGGTTCGTCTGATTTTTATTGAACAGTTGTATAGGGCAATGACGATTTTGCATAACGAGCCCTATCACCATGAGGGTGGTATGATACAATAAATCATCAGTTACCATATTTTCAATATGTTTATGTCTTTTAATTAAATAATTCTGTTTTTTATTTCCGGCGAAAAATCGTATCTTTGTCTAGCAAATGGATTGCGCATGCAAAAAACAACAATAAGAGATATAAAAAATATCGTATTTGACTTAGGAGGCGTTTTGATTACGCTGGATCGGGACGAAGCAGTCAATCGCTTCAAAAAAGCAGGATTAGAAAATGCAGCCGAATTATTGAATCCTTATCATCAAAAAGGAATTTTTTTAGAATTGGAAGAAGGTAAATTGTCGCAGGAAGAATTTTATGAAGCCGTCTGCAAAGAAGCGGGGAAATTTATCGCTAACGAAACGATCGATTATGGGTGGATGGGGTTTCTAAAAGAGCTTCCCGAATATAAACTGAAGATGTTGGAAGAATTAAGACGGAAAGGCTATCGTCTTTATCTATTGAGCAATACCAATCCTGTTATTATGTCGTGGGCTTTTACTCCGGCATTTTCTCCTCAAGGTAAAAATATTGAAGCGTTTTTCGATAAACTCTATTTGTCCTACCAAGTCGGATACACCAAGCCGCATCCCGAGATTTTCCAATTCATGTTCAACGATTCCGGCATGATTCCTTCCGAATCTTTGTTTATCGACGACGGCGCCGCCAATATCGAAATGGGAAATCAGTTAGGAATGAAGACCTACCTTGCCGAAAACGGAGAAGATTTCCGCCATTTATTTGATTAAAAATAAAGCTCCCCTTCGTTTTTAGTTCTTAGTTCTCAACTCCACATCCATCGCCGCCGCCGCCTTTCTTCCATCGCCCATGGCAAGGATGACGGTTGCTCCGCCGCGAACGATATCGCCGCCTGCATACACATCCGGCAAATCGGTTTGCAACGTATCCTGATTGACGATAATTGTTCCCCATTTGCTTATGTTCAATCCTGTAAAAGCGTTTGGAACGAGCGGATTGGGCGAGACTCCAATGGCGACGACTACCATGTCCACATCGACAGTTTCCGTTGCGCCCTGAATTTCAACCGGCCTTCTGCGCCCTGAAGCATCCGGTTCGCCAAGTTCCATTTTTTGGAGAATCATTTGCTTCACATGTCCGGTTTCATCCCCGACATATTGAATGGGATTATGAAGATTCATAAAGATAATTCCTTCTTCTTTCGCATGATGAATTTCTTCCAAGCGCGCCGGCATCTCTTCTTCCGAACGGCGGTAAACAATCATGGCTTTTTCGGCTCCTAACCGCCGCGCCGTACGAACCGAATCCATAGCCGTATTTCCTCCGCCGATGATAGCAACTTTCTTGCCGTGAAAAACAGGCGTATCCGATTCCTGCCGGTTAGCGCCCATCAGATTGACGCGGGTAAGATATTCATTGGAAGATAAAACGCCTGCCAGATTTTCGCCGGGAATATTCATGAAATTAGGCAAACCGGCGCCGCTGGCTATAAAAACGCCTTTAAATCCATCTTCATGCAAATCCTGATAGGAAATCGTTTTTCCGACAATGCAATTCGTAATAAACTTGACTCCCATTTTTTCCAGAATCTCTATTTCTACATCAACAATCGTATTGGGCAGACGAAATTCAGGGATGCCGTATTTTAAAACGCCTCCGATTTCATGTAGAGCTTCGAAAACCATTACGTCGTAGCCATATTTAGCCATGTCGCCTGCGAAAGACAATCCTGCGGGACCTGAACCGACAACGGCAATTTTTATTCCATTGCCTGGAGCAATTTCAGGTACGGAAATTTTGCCGCTTTCCCGCTCATAATCGGCGGCAAAGCGTTCCAGATGACCGATAGCCACCGGCTCTCCTTTCGTCTTCAAATGGATGCAAAGGTTTTCACATTGTTTTTCCTGCGGACACACGCGACCGCAAACCGCCGGCAGCGAGGAGGTTTCTTTCAATGTTTTAGCTGCTTCCAATATTTCGTTGCGCTCAATATTCTTAATGAATCCGGGAATATTGATTTCAACCGGACAACCCTCCATGCAATGAGGATCGGGGCAGTCCAAACAGCGTTTGGCTTCCTGTAAGGCTTGTTCCAACGTTAATCCCAGATTTACTTCTTCGTAACAATGGCTGCGATATTCGCCATCCAATGCCGGCATTTCCACTCGTGGGATTGCTATCCGTTCCTTATTTTTTAACTCTTTACGCAATTCCTGCCGCCAAGGCTCGTTCCGTTTGGCTTTAATAGATTCCGCATCAATCATGTTCTATATTATTATCTTCATTTTATTCCAATCCTTTGTAGGCATTCAGTCTCATAATCATTTCGTCGAAATCAACTTGATGAGCGTCAAATTCGGGACCATCGACACAGACAAAGCGGGTTTTTCCGCCGACCGTGACCCGACAAGCGCCGCACATTCCCGTTCCGTCAACCATAATGGTATTCAATGAAGCGACGGTAGGTATTTCGTATTTTTTAGTCAGCAGGGAAACAAATTTCATCATGATTGCAGGACCGATTGTTACGCATAAATTAACCGTTTCCCGATTGATAATCTGTTCTACGCCGTTTGTTACCAAACCTTTTTGACCGTAAGAACCGTCGTCGGTCATGATAACGACTTCGTCGGAAAACGCCTGCATCTCTTTTTCAAGGATAATCAGTTCTTTCGTGCGGGCAGCCAGTACGGTAATCACTTTATTTCCGGCTTTTTTCATCGCCTCCACAATCGGAAGCATAGGAGCCGTGCCAACGCCGCCGCAGGCACAAACCACCGTACCGAAATTTTCAATATGCGTCGCTTTTCCTAAAGGACCTACCAAGTCGGTGATATATTCCCCTTCATTCAAAGCGCAAATTTTAGCGGACGATTTGCCGATTCTTTGAATTACCAGCGTAATGGTTCCTGCAGAAATATTCGCAGATGCAATCGTCAAAGGAATCCGTTCGCCGTATTTACCTACTTTTACGATAACAAAATGCCCCGCCTTACGGGATTTTGCAATAAGAGGAGCTTCTACTTCCAATTTGACTACGTTTTCGGAAAGAAACTCTTTTTTAATAATCTTGTTCATTCTAAAGAAAATTTCGAGTTAGATAAATGAGAGAACAAAAGTAATAAAAATATTTTTTTGTAAAACCATTTTGTTATATTTAAACTTCTAATTTTCAACTCTCAACTCTCAACTTTTACTTTTTTCCTTAAATAAACACAAAAATAGTTGTGGCAATTAATAATTATTATTCAAAAGAAAAAATTACTTTTGTCTTAAAAATAAGGATCATTACTAACGATAAAAAATAGAACAATGAAGTTAAAAAATCGACAATTTTCAAAAGCCGGAGTAATCAAAGGATTTTATTTGATAGTTTTAATCTTTTGTTCTTCGCTTGTTTATAGTCAAAGTGCCATCAATATTCTGGATTTATATCACGATTCAATCCCGGATGAGGCGGACCGGATTATCACTGCCAATGCCCAAATTGGCGATTATGCTTTTCACGCAAATATAGGAGGCATTTCTTTTCAAGCAATTGCGTCTCCGGCTGAGGAGCTGAAAAACGAAAGCATCTCGCTGGATTTTGCCGGCAACCGGTTGGCAGTCCAAATAGGAACGAAAACGTTGTACCCCGGTTTGCCTGTCTGGCAATTAGTCCCCATCGTCTATTTTGCAGATAGTCCTTATACGGTGGCTATTTCACAATCAGGCGATACAACCGGCAACAAGGAAGCCCAATGTAAATTTCATCCCGCTTTTTTAGATAATCTGTTAGGATTGAGATTGTTTCAAGCTGATTTGCTGAATCTGACCGATATTTTGTGGGATTTGCCGGTCGACGCCCAACACCATTATATATTGGCAACTTCCGAACAACCGTATGCTCCGGTGCGGGATTCAACTATTCACCGGACTATTTATGAAGAATTGGCAACAGGCGATTTTACATCATTTGTCTTGACTGATAAGGATGCATCTATTGTTTTCGATATTGATGAATCAGGACTAAAGTTATCGGGATATCCTTATTATTATTTTACCAAGACAGAGGTGGATACGGCAAATGTTCGACAACTTCGCGATCAAGCGCTTGCCTGTTACGACGATATTGACACTTATGCAAAAATCTTATTGAAAGATGGATATACGCCCGACCTTAATCCGCGAACCCATTTGGGAGACTTGCTGAAAGCGTTGAATAAAATCAAGCAGGAAAATATTTTTAACCCTTATGCTATGTATAATGTCGGAAAAGCCGTGAATAAACTCGATTCGCTGAATAATCTGACAGACGCCCAAATAGGAATACAATTTCAGGTTATGGACGAATATACCGAATCGTTTAAACCGTATTGGAAGTTATTGGAAAAATTTAATCCTTTGGTTTATTCAGCCGTTGAGAATACATCGCAATGGGCTGCTTTTTTCAGATACGTTCACAAGGTGAATCCTGAAAATTGGGCTAAATTCGTTAAAAAAGTAAAAGATAACAAAGACTGGGATGCTCCTGACGTTCAAACGCCTACTTCGTCCGATATCAATTATTTCCGGTATTTTGATCAAAGAGAGCAAAAGTAGTGATTAGCGATTAATGCTGTTAATCACTAATCACTAATCACTAATTACTAGTCATTAATCATTAACCACTTTATCACTACTCAAATCCAATTCGTCTTTATCCCAATCATAAAATTTATATTCGAGAAAACCTAAACTTTGATCGGGGATAATGCGGATTCCCATGGAATATTTTAATTTCCATTTCCATTTCAGGGAAAAAATTCCCTGACCAATAAATGCAGCAATATAAGGATGTATGTGTAATTTGAATTTCTTCACTTTCAATGTTTCAACAACATCTTTGATTTTCTTTTCCAAATCGTCCATAAATAATATGGAAGGTTTAATTTCTCCTTTCCCAAAGCAAGTCGGACAAACTTCATCCGTATTGAAATCCATGACCGGACGAACCCGTTGACGGGTAATTTGCAGCAATCCGAACTTACTGATTGGAAGGATATTGTGTTTAGCTCTATCATTAGCCATCAAGCTGTGCATGAAGTCGAACAATTTCTGACGGTTTTCCGCTTCGCGCATATCAATGAAATCGACCACAATGATGCCTCCCATATCCCGAAGTCGTAATTGACGGGCAATTTCTTCGGCAGCAGCCATATTCACATCAATCGCCGTATTTTCCTGTCCGGTGCTTGATTTTGAACGGTTACCGCTGTTTACGTCAATAACGTGCATCGCTTCCGTGTGTTCAATAATCAGATAAGCGCCGCTTTTGAATGTTACCGTTTTACCGAAACCTGATTTGATTTGCTTGGTTATCGCAAAATTATCAAAGATAGGAAGTTCTCCGGTATAGAGTTCAACGATTTTCGTACATTCGGGAGCAATTTGTTCGACATAATCACGTATTTCATTAAACACGTCTGCGTCGTTGATATGAATGTTTTGAAACGATGGATTAAAAATATCTCTCAGAAGAGCGACGGTACGCCCGCTCTCTTCGTAAATAAGGGAAGGTACTTTGGCTTTAAGAAGCTTAACCATATTATCATCCCATCGTTTAACTAAAGACTTTAGCTCCGAATCCAATTCGGCGACTCTTTTCCCTTCGGCAGAAGTGCGAACAATGACGGCATAATTTTTCGGCTTAATACTTTGAATAAGTTGTTTCAATCTTGCCCGTTCTTCTCCCGACTGGATTTTTTGAGAAACGGAAACTTTATCTCCAAAAGGAATTACAACCAAGTAGCGCCCTGCAAAAGAAATTTCGGAAGTTAACCTTGGTCCTTTGGTTGAGATAGGTTCTTTGACTATTTGTACCAAAACCTCATCCCCTTGTTTAAAGATATCGGCGATAGCGCCGTCTTTACCCGCTTCTGGCAGATGAGCAAATTTGTTGATAGAGGGTACCTTTTTTTTGTCGGAAAGCGTAGCTTTCAGGAATTTGTCTATCCGGTTAAAAGTAAACCCCAAATCCTGATAATGAAGAAATGCATCTTTTTTATATCCAACATCCACAAATGCAGCATTTAGTCCCGGCATCAATTTCTTAATTTTGCCGAGATAGACATCACCTACCGAAAACGAGATATTCCGCGCCTCTTTCTGAAATTCTACCAATTTCTTATCTTCGAGAATGGCTATCGATATTTCGTTAGGTCGAACGTCAATAACTAATTCGCTGTTCACAATCCTGTTTTGTTTTTAGTTGAATTTAAAATTGCGATTAAATGCTAAAGGTTAAATGCACATCGTTAGCGCCTTTAACCTTTAACTCCAATTCACCCAAAAGAACTTATTTTATTTTTTCTTTTTATGTCTGTTCTTTCTAAGTCTTTTTTTACGTTTGTGCGTAGACATTTTATGCCTTTTTCTTTTTTTTCCGCTCGGCATTGTTAATTTGTTTTACGATTAATAAATTCAATCAATTATTAGTTCCCGTCCAAGCTGTTTCTCAAATTTTCACTGAAATATTGAGACGGTTTGAAAGTGGGAACAAAACGTTCCGGAATAATAATTGTGGTTTCATTTTTGATGTGACGAGCTGCTTTAGCGGCTCTTTTTTTAACTACAAAAGAACCAAATCCTCTTAGATAAACATTTTTTCCGCTATTCATAGCGTTCATCACTTCGTCCATAAACCCTTCTACAACGGCAAGGACATGCGTCCTGCTTACACCTGTGCTCTTCGCAATTGCGCTTACAATATCTGCTTTTGTCATGACTAAAATAAATTAAATTATAATGTGAGATTAATTTCGAACTGCAAATATAAGCTAATATTCTTAATTAAAAAAGTTTATTCGATTTTTTTTTATTTTTTTTTTATTTAAGTTTAAAATATCCGTTTATCTGCGTATTTTTGCCTTCTGAAATGGAAAATTTTTATTTTATTGCGGATAAACTTATTGAGTGGTATAATGCTCACCGGCGAATTTTACCATGGCGCGGCATCGTTGATCCTTACCGGATTTGGATATCGGAAATAATTTTACAGCAAACACGCGTAAAACAGGGATTGGATTATTATAACCGTTTTGTCGAACGTTTCCCTGATGTACATTCATTAGCGGTTGCCGATGAACAGGAAGTGTTGAAATATTGGCAAGGCTTGGGTTATTATTCACGGGCAAGAAATTTGCATGCAACTGCCCGTCGTATTGAAGAAAATTTTGAAGGAAAATTTCCTGAAAATTACGAAACAATTCTTTCGCTTAAAGGAATAGGCGAATACACGGCGGCAGCAATCGCTTCAATGGCTTTCGGCGCGCCTTATCCTGTGGTTGACGGAAACGTGTTCCGGTTTTTATCCCGCCTTTTTGCTGTTGAAGACCCTATTGATACGGAAAAAGGGAAAAAGCGGTTTACGGAATTAGCCCGTCTGATTTTGCCACACGCTCAGGCAGGCTTGTTTAATCAAGCCATCATGGAATTTGGCGCCCTGCAATGTATCCCTGCTTCGCCCGACTGTTCCGTTTGCCCCTTTGAAACCCAATGCGCTGCGTACGCTTCCGGTAAAGTCAATGATTTTCCAATCAAACGGAACAAGACAAAAATCAAAACGATGTATCTTTATTATTTTCATATCCGCTCCGGTAATCGCATTTATTTGACTAAGCGGAAAGAAAAAGGAATCTGGCAAAATTTGTATGAATTTCCGCTGATTGAATCCGCAACGCCTCTGGAATGGGAAGAATTAATTGTTACGGAAGATTTTAAAGCGCTCTTCTCTTTAGCCGAGCCAGCTCATTTCCGGCTGGTCTTGAAAAATCAAAAGCACGTCTTAACCCATCGCATCCTATATGCTTCTTTTTATGAAGTTGCGATAGATAAAGCGCCACAATCATTTGCTAAATTTACGCCGGTTCTTCCGGACGACATCGATGAATATCCGATTCATCGGTTGATGGAGATTTATTTGGAAAAAATGTGATATTCCAAAGCAATGCTTCCCGCGCAGGACACAAAAATTCCGCGAGGCTCGGCACGGGATCTTGGTGTCAAATTAATAATAAACGTTAAACGACTTTCGGACGTTGCCTAAAAGGAATTCCCGAAAGTTGAATTGTGAATTATGAATTATAAATTAAAAATGCAATTCCTGTAATACGCTACGAATCTTCTCATAAGTGCCGGCTCGTGCAGGAACTAAAGGTAAGCGAAGTTCATTTTCAATATAACCCATAATGTGCAAAGCGCTTTTTACGCCTGCCGGACTTCCATCAACGAATAACAATTCATATAGCTCTAAAAAATTGTGATGAAGTTTTAAAGCATTCGTATAATCGCCCGATAAAGCTAAGTGAATCAAACGGGTAAATTCTTTCGGAAAGGCATTGCCTACAACCGAAATAACGCCGGCAGCGCCCAATGCAATTAAAGGGAAAGTCACGGCATCGTCGCCGGAAATAACTTGAAAATCAGCAGGTTTATATTTGATTATCGTACTTATTTGCGCCAAATTACCGGATGCTTCCTTTACAGCAATCACATTATCAAAATCATGAGCTAACCGGAGCGTTGTTTCGGCAGTCATATTCATACCGGTTCTTCCCGGAACATTATATAAAACCACCGGCAGCGAAGCGGCTTGCGCAATCGCTTTATAATGCTGGTAAATTCCTTCTTGAGAGGGTTTATTGTAATAAGGGACAGCCGACAGAATGGCATCGACGCCTTCCATATTTTCAGTCTTTAATCGCTCTACAACTGCTTTTGTGTTATTTCCGCCTAAGCCTAAAACAACCGGAACCCTACGGTTGACTTTTTCAATCATAAAGCGGGTAATCTCTTTCTGTTCGGAAGCTGTCAAAGTCGGCGTTTCGGCGGTAGTTCCCAAAACGACCAAGTAATCCGTGTCGTTTTGCAGTTGATAATCCACCAATCGCGCCAATGCAGGATAATCAACTTCGCCATTTGTTTGGAAGGGAGTTATCAAAGCGATTCCCATTCCTGTAAGATTTACATGTCTCATCTGAGTCTGTATATTAAATTATGAAGGCAAAATTACGATTAAAATTTTAGAAATAAAAATTACCGCTTGTTTCCCGTTCCCGAAGAAATAATCGTCAAATAATGAATGAGTTGTTTTCCCAGCTCTTTGACATTTTGCACCAAGCCGGGAGCAAACGAAATAACCATATCGTGAACCGAAAGCGCATGTTTATAAAACCCTACTTTAAGCGGAGCATCTACCGATACCAGTATGTAAAGCAACAGCAGATTTTCTTTCAGCGTGAGGT
>Ga0123357_10002414_pt1 | contig 20834 bp, 15 predicted proteins | sample TergutEmb28metaG_FD_89873 | JGI IMG/M metagenome (GOLD analysis project Ga0123357, IMG submission 89873) | Embiratermes neotenicus P4 segment gut microbial communities from Petit-Saut dam, French Guiana - Emb289 P4 | ecosystem: Host-associated > Arthropoda: Insects > Digestive system > Gut ... | reverse complement strand
TAGCGGTGGCGGTGGCGGTGGCGGTGGCGGTGGCGGTGGCGGTGGGGGCGGCGGCGGCGGCGGCGGTGGTGGTGGTAGAAAACATTTAAATAAATTCAAGTGTTCAGAAATATAATTTTAAACACATTAAATTGTCTACATACGTACTGGAAGATATGAAAACTCCTGAACGCAATAATTTGAGTATTATGTCGCACAAAGGGAGATTCTTTTAAAGCAACCTCTCGATACTTGGGGAAGGCTCCAGTTGCTTGTCTCTAGTGTATTCTTGTATTATAATAACGAATTTGCCGATTATGTATTCGAAATTATTTTACTAACTCTGCTACAAAACGAAGAAAGTGGAATGCCGAACTCCCCATTACCAAGCATATTACCTCGAAAATGGACTGCAGCATGTATGTGGAGTGAAACCCCTTGGCTGCATCATTAAAAATATAAGAATTTGTTAAGTTTACTTTAAGGTCTATTCTTGCCCTTCAGAACCAAACAAGCCGTCGAAAACTTCACCACCGTTTCTTGAAAGCGACAATGCTGAAGTGTGCGGATAACAAGGCAAGATATTCACATAATAAGCTTTTCCAAGCAGTTCGTGCTTAGTTTCTGTGATTAAAAGGTAATTGTCCAGGCAATGGGCGGGAGTTTGTACATATCTTGCGCTAACTCGCGGCTCATTAAGGTAATGAAAAGGCATTTCCAATTTCGCGTCCATTCTCAAAATTTATGACAAGAGTAATTTAAAAATATAGATTAAAACTTTAATCCTAGTAGCCCACGGATTTACTTTTACTCTTTCTTTGTCTCGGATGTTTAAAATGAACGCATAAGGAAGAGATACGATTACACACATAGAACAGTCCGCACCATCATAAGGGACTCGGATCTAATCTGTACGTGATACTTCCGTGAAAACGTATAAAGTGAATTTCAGTGTCATCTCTATTGGTCCGTCACGACCCATAATTAATCAGTGTGCAGTTAAAATTAAAATATCAGACTATCCTTACATGAAATAAAAAATCCTTAAGCATGTAATTGTATAGTCTTCTTTACAAAATGTGTGTCAGACTTATGTTTGTAATTGTGTTATAACAACTTTGTAAAGAGTGGAAATAGTTTACAGAAGGGGTGTCGAATTTGGGCATGCTGCCCGTGACCACATTTCTGATTTATATATGTATATATAGTGTATATATATATATAGCACAAGAATTTAGGAGGCTAGATATAGTACTTCGTCATCCGAATATGTGCGGCCCATAAACTAGCAACAGGAACGGTCGTGACTACTTGCCCCTCCTGCTCAAATTTTGGACACCCCTGGTCTACGGAATCATTGACTTGATATGTAGGATAACAGACTATTATTGAGAAAGGTGGAAGTCACACAATAAAATGGGGAGATAACATGCCTTCAAATCCTTATTTTCAATAATGACAATCTTACGTGTGTGATTTATTAACTCGAAGAGCAAAAGTCGATCATATGTCACACTTTGCCACTGGTATAAAGTAACAAGTAACTATTTCACCTCACACAACCCCAGTCAGTTGTTACTAGCAGAGCAGCGGTTTTAATTAAAATCAATACTGCTTCATCTTCAACACTTGTAGACCATAATTTGGTCTTGGAATCTTGTGGACCAGGTCTGGAGTCCCGTATTAAAAATTCGAATAAAACCAGCCGTTTTTGTATCAAAAGAAACATGATTATATTTGAATACTTTAAATCAGCACTTTATTTGGGACACTCCTGAATCAGTTGGCATAATATAGCAAGGGTGCGGATAGTGTCCGCGTGACGCTCTATCTTCAGCACTCCGAGGTCAGGTTGCACTGCATGTCCAGCTGAAGTCTGCGTCCTATTTCTGCGGTCTACGAAACCAATTTGTAGTGACAGAGTAAAAGCCAGACTCAAACTCGCTTACTATTTCTTCACTCTGACGGACCAATTTGTATTGACAAGAACGAAAGCCATACTCAAAACCCGCGCACTGGTTTTTCTTCCAGGCCAGTTGTTATTGACAGAATAAAAGCCGGCTTAAGGTCCAAGCAATGGTGTAGATATGGAATTGCTGGAGAAGGGGGAGGGGGGACACCTCCTCGTTGGCATGGTCCAAGAAGCTGCAGAATGGGCGGAAAGTGGCTATTGTAAATATAAAAACGCAATTGTTTCGATCAATAAAATTGAAAGTATTGACATAAAATAAAAGGAATGCAATAAATAATTGGATTTTTGTAAGTTCATAACGTTATGTTAGAGGCGACTTTGTGATTATTCGCCTTGGGTGGCAAAAATAACTGACTGTGCCGCTGGGTGTGCGTATTACTGATCTGTCTCTCTCGCACGCTGAATATAAACGAGTTTCATATATTACTTTATCTTCTCTGCAGCCAATGCAGTCTGCTTCACAACATTATCTATAAAATACGGTCCGTCATCATTGCAAGAAAATTACGCTACTTTTTGCTGCACAAGACGTGGGATCAACAGATTAGTTCTGAAATCGGTGATGGGCTGTTCACGCACCTATGTCGGCATCGTTGCCTTGCAGGCAGTGGCCTTTGAAATGGCTTGCATAACGGAATGGCAGTGCTATCCGCTACTATGGCAATTTGAGCTCTTTCTCCCAACGTTATGTTTACTCTATACATCGTGACCTAAGAGGTGGGGTATATTATTTAACAACTCTTTTGACCACACAGAGCTCGTTTTAATAGCTCATTACATTACTTAGAGGATTTGAAATCCTAATTAAACACGAGCTTCAAAGTTTCAGCCATCGTGCTGTAAGCATAGTTCTCCTCCTAACCCTCTAAACACCGAATAAAATCCAATCTGTAAGCCCCAGCTCGCCGAATTATTCTGCGGGGTATTTAAATTTTGCTCATGCTTTTCGAAAAACCTGAATATTTCGAGAAAAAAGCGGGATAAATTTGTGAAACAAAAAGGATTTTGTGGGGAAGGAAACAGACATGGATCAGAATACCTTAAAAATGCTTTGCTTAATGGAGAAGATAAGTTTCTTAAACTTGTAAATATCGATGTTCTTTTACTTACATTGTGGTTGAGGCTTCAACTGTTTGCACGGAAGATGGATGAAAAGATATCTTATACGTTATTTTTTGTGCGGTAATCCGCAAAACAATTTCGGTCCACACAAAGCGAGAAAAAATCTGGGCTTGGAGGCTGTGAAATGGAAGACCGTCGCGAAGGTGGGCGTGGCTCCTCTTCGTCCTACATGTCTTCAGATGCGTAATATGTCTCCTCGTCCCTGTCCGAATCCATTACTATTTCTCGTATTTGATTCTGAGACAGCAGACGATCCCGTTTTACACGCGAAACCTCACGTTGCATTGAGAAAACGCAGCTACTGGATAGAACAGCACAATCTCAACTGAGAGAAGTCGAAATGTGAATAAATATGTTCTAACATCAGTCCGGTTATTTTATAGCCACACCACTTAATACCACTTACGAAATGCAAGACTAACTGCACAGGATGTTTTCAAGACTTACGACACTTAAGCATCTAGGGCTAATTAGGGTCTCATTGGTAGCTGACTAAGTGTTTACACACAGATATGACACAGCACGCCTTTCACGATTGATTCAGTGTTGATACATTGTGCAGAAGTAAAACGCGCTGTCAGTATTGCCAAACGTAGGCCACCAAATAGTACACGTTACAGTTGCTGGCATTACTGGGAGCTCACTATATTTTCCAAGTTACTAGACTAAGAGCTAAACTTTCTTATATCCGAAAGGGGATATCTGTATTCATGTCTGATAAACAGACGCTATGACAGCGTATGGTTTTCGACACGTCTGTGAAAACCCATGATTTAAAGTTATGTGACTAGTCTGTCCCCATTTCACAAAATTTTTACACGTCATTAAGGGCAAGTCTGTGTATACATGGCTGCGATTGATGAAATCCATTTGTCGCTATGAACAACCAAAAGTTCACAACAGTCTCTTTCAATTAGTACTGCAGCATCCACGCTTCCCATTTACGAGCTGTCTCTATGTACAAGTTCGAACACGTTTTCCTCTCAGAGACTTTTTAGATTCATGGTGTCAATGGCGTAGGTAGTTTTCTGACGTCCGGGAGACGAGCAGTCACAATGACCGCTCTGGACTGACAGTAAGATCACTATTTTTGTTGAATTCCGTTCTATGCCTGTCATTAATTTAAAACTTGTCGAGCGCAAAATTCATTTCTCTTCTTTTAAAATAATCGTTTTCCGCCCCTTCCACTGTTCTGCCTGGAGCCGCTGCACCCCACCCCCTCCCCCGTAATTCTTTCCGAGCTACGCTTTTGCATGGAATGCACGTTTGTTGCAATTATGACCTCGTAACACTTAAGAATGTATAAGAGTAAAGGAATAGAAAGATAATATGTGGAAATTACAGTTAGATATTGAAATTGTCGTATTCGCCCGTTACTATTTGAACGGGTGAATATGACTGTGTGTTGGTTAGGATGTTCCAGAAAAAGCAAGCTGGGAAGCTGGGTTTCAGTCATGAGAAGTGACAAGAAACTGACAAGGAAATTATGCGGGTTATGAAAAAAATGGTTATTTCCTGCTTCTCTTTCGGCTAACCAGGAACTTGCCTGGTGTATATGCATGATAATGTTTGTCGTAGAGGATACTGTAATGTGTAATTGTTATGAACTGGAAGGTTCCTAGAAAATTACCATACGGTCTACTGCACCATATTTACACGTTTTTGTTACTATCAGTCATAATCAGAAGATCGTTACTGTAGTTCTTGCTTCTCTAAGTACGAAAGAACGTACTGCGCGTAATGGAGCTACAAATCATAATTTTGAACTCCTTCACGCGCGTTGTTGTCCGACACAGTGCAATTTATACCAGACGAAAAACAGGCTGCTTGTAAGTTACACTGATATTTTCGGGGAATTCTGCACCGATTATTTCTAGGAGAACTTACTGCGTTTTGGACAATTCATTGTTTGCATTTACTTATGTAACTAGGAGAAATTACAACAATAATGGGGGGTTCAACGTAAAGTTTTCCCTCCAAGTCCATGTCGTCACATGTTCCTGTATCTTTGTGATATTCAGTTTATTTATAGCTCTTTGCTTGCCGTACTGTTGCAAGAACAATATGTGATACTGATTCTACGTGACCAGACTTTTTCATAATTAATCATTTCTACTTCAGTTTATTGCGTGTAGTATCCGTTAGAAACCATTTTATTACTGACGTCTTAGACGCTTTAACCTTTAAAGGCGAAGCGCAGACTGCTATATTTAAAACCCCAGTTCGTACCGCGCAGTAAACACTTTTCATTTCGGTTATAAAAACAAATCAGTTTATGATGTAATTGGTAGAAGTGGCTGTTTGTTCTCACATAAACACAAAACACAGTGTGGACAGAGCGTACAATTGTTGAATGTTATATTTTTTGGTGCATCACGTAACCAGCAGCCTTTAAAAGGTTAAGACATTTCCTTTCTACAGAATTTCCATAGTTTATACATTTACTGTAACTTGCTTTGTTATTTTTATGAAATCCTCCAAGAATTTAAATATTACTTTAAATTCAGTTCGTACCCCATAAAAAACACGTTGCTTCTCCATTCAGAAACTCTGGTTAATTCAGTTCAAGACAATAATCGCTGTTTATTGTAGACTGTAAATACACTGTTTGCAGAATTTACGGATTTTAAATGTTAAAACTATTGGTAAGTCTGTGTTCTACAGCGTTGAACACTTGCAAACTCTCTCCTCTCTGACGATGTCGGTTTCCTGTTAATGATCCTATGGTGAGTCACGATCGATCCTAAAGCATCCGTGTTTCATGCTAGGAGGTCCCATGTTTGAACCTCAGACCAGCTACCTACTATTCTTCGTGGTTTGTTAAAAGCATACCGTTCCCTGGCAGCGGGGATTAGAAATTTATGCACCTGTAGTACAGATTTCGTGATACAGTCTGTCGTCCCAAGGCGGTAGCTAGCAGAACTTTCCCGTGCAGCAGAACGCGAAAACACGCCAATTCCGGGCGACGGGTGGAATCGCGTCGCCGTCCAGTCTCTTCAGCGTCAGAGAAGGAGACATGTTGTGACATACTAGCATAAAATATTCATACAGTTTTGAATGGGGGATTTTATGGAATTCTTAGAATTGATGCTTAACAACTTTAATAATTCATTAAATTATGCTTGTTTTTCTTCAGATTCTAAAAATAGTATCGTGGTCTCGGATTCAGACTGATTGCTCTAATATTGAATTTCTTATACTTATACAGTTGTCAGGCAGAAAAACATCGATTAATGGACAATAGACATACGTCATCGATCTGTGGACTATAGACACAACACATGCCAGTAGACTGCAGAGACACAACAGGCCAGTGTACTATAAACACACAACACAGGCCAGTGGACTATAGACACACAACAGAGGTTAGTAGACTGTAGACACACAACACAGGTCAGTGGACTGTAGACACACAACAGAGGTTAGTAGACTGTAGACACACAACACAGGTCAGTAGACTGTAGACACGCGTGTATTTCCCGTGTGGAACTCAACTGGGCGATCATGAATTATAGAAAATCAACGCGGTACAAATCTTAGATCCTGCAGCAGCTGATTATGGTGTTTATGAAACTAGTTTCTGACGTGTTACAGAGGGTGTTACAGCACGTGATGTTGTATCCTATACGTTTCGCGCAGTAAACTGCTTTTGAGTAACTTGACTGATCTCAACATCTGCCGTCTCTGTGCCACGACATACGGGTATCTGACCGAGCAGGTTGGCCCAGCTGCAGAGGTCCACATATTCAGTCCAGTACACCCATTTCGAATTCTGGCCATACCACCACTGATACCAACGCTATGTATCCTGGTTTTCCTTCCGAAATAAATTCTCCTTTCAAGTTATTACACATTAACTGTTAAAATTTATGTTATATTATCCCACGGTTTATAACCCGTGGAGTTGCAAGAGGGTCAGCAGGCAGAGCACCTACTTGCAGGTACATGATTCTCTATTTTGGCTGTGTGTTTTCTTGTTATCTCTTCCTAAATGTTGTGAGGGAATCCCGGTAATGTAGATTGAGAGCAATATTAAGGAATGTGACACAGTTTGGTAGACTATTACTAACGTTTCGGGAAGACTTTTTCTTCTACTCTGGGTATTGAAGTAACCAGTGCTGCTGATATGTTACCACCAGTTTACCAAACCAAAAAGCGTAGAAGCCCATACATAACACATTAATTCATAAAGTTTTCTGTAACGAATTTACAACTATGTCTCAAGAGAGGGGATTACAGAAAGAGGAAATATAAACAAGTGCATGAGACATCATGAGTATCGATCATTTTTCTAACAATATTCCTGAAGATGTGCAAGACAAATGCTCGTAAAACTGTATAATATAAAGCAACAAATTGAACCTTAGTTAAATCAATATTTTAATTTTTTTGGCGTCTTCTACATGTTTCGAACCCCAGGGTTCATGTTAACAAACAAATTATACCATACTTGAATGTACAGCCGTCTTCCTGAAGATGAACCCTCGATTTCAAAACATGTAGAAGACATCATAAATTAAAATGTTAGTTTAACAAAGGTGTAATTTGTTGATTTATATTACACGATTGTATTGTAATGTACGGTGCAAAAAACATAAAATTCTTATGAATTTAAACATAAGGAACATTATGTAGGTGCATGTCATTAAATGATGAAAATGAGGAAGAAAAAATAAATATAAGCTCTAATTTAATCGTTCTGAATAATATACTAGAGGACGTTATTGTAGATATGTGTGTATCGATGCAATTCTCTCGTTTGTTTCTTGACTGACTCAGTCACAACTTTCCACCTGTGTAGATTATATTGCATTCAGTCGGAGGGAACTTCCTATGTAGCTCTGAGAGCACCGTGTGAAGTGATTTTCTCCAGTTTTAATACCTTGCATAGCGATCATGTGGAAAAACTGAGTGATACCACCTCGGTTATGTTGTTCGTCAACTTTAAAAATCGAAATTGAGACCCCTGGACTACGACGCAACAATAGAAACCGCCAAGTGGCTACCTAAGGTATATTCATATTTGACTTCATATTTCTGCAACTAGTGGTAAGATTAATGCAGGTTTGAAATAAAATTTTGCAATTATAATCGTATGGACCTGCTCTATTTCCTTGTCTCAGTTTTGCCAGTTCGTATTTTAACCACAGAAATGCTATCTAAAATGTATTGAAGAAATTAAGTCTATTTGCTTCAGTCATTTAATGCTTTGTTTATTTGTTTGTTTTGGGCGCGACAGCCCACAGTGGGCCAGGGTCTCCTCATTCACGAGATTCCTAGGTCACACACAACGATGCACCACAGTCGGTAGGGCTCCTCTGGACGAGTGATCAGCTCGTCGCAGAGACCTCCCCACCAGGGATGGTTAACTTTCTCCACTGCCACCGGGTATTCCACTGCCACCGAGTAACAACCCAATTGCAGTAAATAAATATTATTATTATTTATTATTATATAAAACACTCACAACAGACAAATATCCATTCTCCCGGTGGGGTTCAAACCCACAGTTTCAGCAGGCGAGCGGCCGCAGACCTACATCTTACACCGCGCGGCCACTGGGACCGGCATTTAATGCATTGTAGACTCCGTAAAGCATAATATATGGGGATGTAGGATAAACCATGAAAACCTTGTAATATGCCAAATGTATTCCACTTTGAACACAGTTTTCATGACCTCCAATACAAACCGCACTGAAATTTTGTTTTCTTGCTGTCCATTGGCGAATTGTGCAGTTATGAAGTCATTCTTCTGTGATCTGGATTTTTAACGATATAACTCTTTTAAAAGTTCTGAAGGGAAGTTAAAGCATAACCTATTTACGCAGTGACTGTAAACCATTTATTCCAGTATATTTCTTGAATTAAAAAGTAGATATATTCCTCTTCCCGTAATTCTAACTTAAAGATGTCTTTAAATTTGAATTAGTTTTTAAAAAAATGGGGCTGGGCGCCAGTAGAGAAACCGGAGCGTATGAATGTTTGGCAGTGGAATGTGGGAACTGGATATTTTAATTGGTATTATGGAGCATAATGGTTACGAAAAAGTGCTGTGCGCTAATATGGTTAGGGTTTGCTTTCATTCCATTAATTGGCTGCCTTTTGCCACTTTCTATACTGTCATGTGTGAAACACCCTCTGGGCTTATCATTCTCCGTAGGGCGGCTGGTACAATGTATTGGAACAAAAGCCGTTTCTCCCAGTGAACATTTCCTAAGCTACATCCTGCGTTCATATGCGCATATGAGGAATTATTTATTAAATACTTTAAAATTAATATTAGTAATTCGGAACAGTATTTTTATTTTCACGTTTTGTTTATTTATAACTTCTATTAATACAGATTGTGACGTAAACTGATGACACAGTTTGTGCTGTACCAGTACATGAAGGTCGAATAAACGCCGTCCCAGTTTTGGAGTGTCATGCCAGCAGTAAACAGAACTGTAACAATTTCTCTTCGCTTCACATAAGCGAGGTTGCGATAAAATAAAAAAGAAACATGTTAATTAATGTTGTTTTGATTGCGTCATCACTTTCTGCCACATCCGAGATTATGATTATCAAATATTAAGCGTCGATTACGGAATTATTAATCGTTTCTGTAACGTAATAGAACATTTCGAAGATGACATTGAATTGACAAAATACGTTCCTGTGGTCTGCGCCACGGTGTTTTGAAATCTGCACTCTTCTGGGATTTTAAACAGCGTAAGTGGTAGTTTCTTACCGACAATTCGGGAACGAAATGGCGTCCCGAAGCGTCCGTAAGGAACCACCATTCTGCGCTGCGTAAATCCCAAAATAGCACATATCTCAAAATATGTAGCTGTTATAATTGCACAAATAGATATAATGTCTTTATTTGTTTTATATACAGCTGAGTACAATTATTTAGAGCACTGACAGCGGCTAAGGTGGTCAGTGAATTCTCCACAGAACAATGAGGTCATCCGTGTATGTGATGACATAATTGCTCCCACTCCAGAAATCTGTAAGATAGCATTCGTGGAATTTACATGACAGTGAGTTATAAATCGCCAAGCTTAACTACCCTTGATTGATACGCTTTTTTCAGAATATTACTACCATCTACTGATTAATTTTATGAGTATCAGAGTCACGACTTTCGGAAAAGGTACTTCGGACACTAAAAAGGAAATGTTTTTATGCAGTTTTTATATTAAATTCAGCCCTTGCTGCGCAATATCTTGTGCTGGACACTATATTCATTATATCACTTGGCTCCACGTTCTAGTTTGTCAGTATTTTAAAGTTTATGAACAAAACTCTTCCTCCAATAGAGGGAAAGCTGAAGGTGTCGAATAGTCAAGTAGAAGTTCTGTAATAACAGGGCCTAAATTATAATCCGTGAATTTCCTTTGCTTTGTATTCGCAGTTCCGCCCAGAAAGCTGACAATTTTGGATGAGAACGGAACGAATGTGCAGCAGAAACGCATAATAGGCCCCTACACTGAGGGGAGCACAGCGCAGATAACTTGCATTGCTGCTGGAGGTGAGTATCTTTCTTGCTCAAATTACACTTGCTTGTGAAACCCTGACAGGAGAATACTTGAACAAATGGAGCAGACAGTGCAAACATAGGTTGAGTAGTATAAAAGTTTTAGGACTCTATGTAGATCATGCGTTTTGTCGGCCAAGGACAGTTTCGTACGGTAGGAAAAGAATTGTGTGGATTACATTCAGGAATGAAAACACAACCATATAGCACGGGAATATTACAATTTATAATAAGAAACGACGAATTTGTCTTATCGTTTCCGCTTTCACTCTGCTGTCCACCACGACCAATCCCATACAGTCATCCTTCAATTTGTAGAAAATCAAGCGTTGTGAATATACAAATGAAGGTCGAACTCGGTCCACCTCTCTTCAGCTGCGAACCCAATTGGGGGTGGAGCTACCAAGCTTAAGTCCTCCACCTTCCTAGAAATAAATCGAACCGAAAAAACTTGTTGCTGTTGGATTAATATTGTATGCTTCATTTCTTCCTTTCTTAATTTTGTGATAGTGACGTCATTTTCATATTAAAAATGTGTGGCGTCTAGCAATAAATTTCTCCATCAGACCCCATCGTAAGTTTTCCTCATCTTCTCTTTCCATCCTTCCCACATTCTGGGTGCTCCCATTATTCCCCAAGACACAAGCAGGAAGCTGGAGATAAAGAAGGTGTTCTTGACAAGGTAATTGAGTTATTCCTGTTGGCTGCAGTTCTGCCAAGTTCATTTCGGTACGCGGATTAATTTACTGTGTTATAAACAGTGAACCGGTATGAGGACGGAATAAATTCACCAGTTATATGAATTGAAGAGAATATATTCAATTTTATCTTCCTTTCCTCTTTGTTTTTTGTACTGTATGTACGTGCAATTTTTAGAGTAATATTCGTTGGCATACTTGTGACCGGAACAGCTAATTCTAAAGTAATGCTGGTATGCCTGGCATGCTATTCGAGAGTTGCTCTGTCAAACACAGGGCTATTAAAAGTGGGCGAGACTTACACTCAATGTCCATGTAGCGATAAAGGGCACTATGATGGGGAATTTCATTGTCCACGAAGTGAGCTAACCTTTTGTTCTCCGTTGTGTCAGTGGGTTTGGATGGCGAAAACACCATAGGCGAAGTATTCTTGCCGAAATCCAAGGAATCAAATTGCTCACTTCACTATTGCAATTTAAAGAAGTATGCGAGTTATGATTCTATCCTACAACCTCATCCACAAGAAAATAGAGAGCGCTTTAACCCTTTGACCCTGGAGCTGGACATTTACAGTTTAGCACACCATTTATGTAAAATGTGAATATTTTATAAACCAAGAAGGGTAACATTAGGGAATACACGACATTTTGTAGAGGAATAAACGAAGATGGTGACAGAAAGTCTAAAAAAATTATTAAATATATTTATTGACTAATTATATAAAAAGCGTACTATGGGGAGTAGCTATACGTCTGCCCTATATATAGGATGCATGGTGCCTAAAGGTTAGTGTGATGTGCAAAAATTGTGACTGAACTGACACATATATAATGTTCGATGTTGTGAAATGAGAATTTATGCAGAATTTGAAAGAAACTCCCGATCTTTTCCATCGTACTCAAGTTCGATACGTAGATTTTTTACGCAGTTCATTTCTGTCTGTTACTTTATACAGTAAGTAAGAACGTTCGTTTTAAAAACGTACTCCATTTTTATGTGTTCCGGGTATCTCAGTCGGTATAGCTACTGACTACGGGCTGGACGGGCCGGGATCGAATCCTGGTGGGACGAGACTTTCCGCCCTTCCAGACTGACCCTGGGACCCACCCAGCCTCCTGTACAATGGGTACCGCGTCTTTCCCGGACGTAAGGTGCGGCCGGCGCGTGCTGCTGACCACTCACCCCCTTCTAGTGCCGCGGTCATGGAAAAGTAGAGCTATACCTCTACCCAACCTCTGGGCTAGAACGGTCCTGTAACGGGAACACTTTACCTTTACCTTTACACCAGTTTTATACCTGTAAGTGAGGTGCATATGTGTACTGGTATAGTATAAACTTCATCCTTGTAATATGCCGGTCCATGGGTGTTATATGTATACGCATATATATATATATATATATATACAGGATGATCAAAACTTTTCTATGCACCTGATGATTTCAATACAGAAAGCAGGTGCACAGAGACTGTTTGATCACCCTGTATATGCATGCCCATAAATAAGATTTACTCCAATGCTGACATTTTACCTTTATGCTTTTCTAGGTACGCCGGTTTCGTGCGGATACATAAGATCACTTTAGTACCAGTACACCGTCTTTAACTGGTACATATGTCGTAAGTCGGTATTGGTACCAGTGCATAAACGTTATCCCGGTACTGCTACGTGAACGTTTCTCGGCAGGACAGTTACGTAACCTTACACTGGTTCCAGTACCTCAGTTTGATACCGGTACCACTCCAAATGTTTTCGACTGGAACCTAGCTTCACATTCTTTAGTGAGATCTCCTGGTCCAATGTTTGGTCCTGTTCCATTTCGCAGCACCGAGACTACCTCTCCTGCCTGAAATTTATGTGGCTTTCCTCACTGTGTCCAGGAAAACGTTGAATGGTACCCAGATTTACTCTTCGACCGCTTCCTTCCACATGGCTTCCAAATAATTTTTCAGTGATCGTGTTAATGGACGATATGTAGGCCTAATCTTAAAAATCTTAGAATAAATAAACGAAATTCCGATGTGGAAATTAGTACCGCCCTCAGCTTCTAGGGTTGTGCTCATTGCTGATTAACACGTGTCAGGCGCTTGTAATTGTCAGTCGCTACACGTGTCTGTGTAAGTTACTCAGCTGTAACATATCTCTAAGGACACAATCTTATATGTCAGAAGCGAATTCCCTTATATCAAGAGTGTTTGTGTATAAGATGTGCGTTTGTTTGCTTCAGTGGATTTCATGCATGCTGCTTGAGAACCTTCAAATATACTCTGCATGTTACGTGATTTACGTTGAATAGAAGTATTTTCTCGTCATGGCCCGATCATGTTTGTCAGTTCGGAAATTGCCCTTCGATGCTTGAGTAAGCTATCTTTTCGTCTGAAAACGTTGCTGAGAAAGACTGATGATGGTGCTGCCAGACTCTGAACTTTCATTCAGTCGTACCTTCCAGTAATTACCAATTAACTCCTAAGCTGTTTCACTAGTCAACAGTTCAGGGCGTCAGTTCCGAACAGTTTATCAGCTGTTTGTCTAAGGATTCTGAATGCTATATTAAGAGCATTTTATAAGAATAGTGTGACAGTTATGAATTTGTAATCCAAATTTAAAAAATACCAGGACTACAAGAAATGTTTTTTTTTTTTTTTAGAGCACACAACTTTGATAAAATAGCTTTGGACTAAGGACACTTACTTCAAATGTCCTATTCACGAGCCGTAACCCTCGTTCCTGGGATGGTATTTTCATTTTCATGTTTTTCTTCACGACCTTCTTTATAATTTTAAGTTCGTGTTTTACAGTATGCTAGATGGCATTTTCACATATCCTTCCACCTTAGAAATCCTAATTGCCCTCCTATTCAATCCATGAATTTGAGGAAGTATGTTTGAATAAATATACACATGACATGATTCTGACCGCTTTATTGGTTTTGGTACTACTGGGAATCAGTCCCATTGCTACAGTGATAGCTAAGCTACCACAGAATATCTAGAGAGAGCCGGAGGTGACTGATGAGAAATGTATCCCCTTATGCGGTAAGTCCGTGTGTACAATATAGGCCGACGAGACATCTATGTAAGCTAATGTTTATTGCATTTTATCAGTATCGCTACAAGGAATACCGAAACAGTACCTTCAGCTAGGCCACACCCGTTATTTTTCACTTCATCATTCGCAAAATATCCTAATATTCATTTCTGTGTAAATTAATCAGCATTTTTTAAAAGATTCAGACCATGCACTGATAATCCAATATGAGCAACGAAACCAACATGTGCATGAAGAAATATGTAAATTTATCGTAGTACGAGGGTGAATCAAAAAGTAAAGGCAATTTTTAAATTACGCGGTAACCGGGACAGAAGGAGCTGGCGCATTGCGCAATATTGACAATGCCTGTTGAAGAGTTCAGCCATGTGCAGTACAGCGCTCTGCCTTCAGTCGAGTGGCAGCAACAAGGGCGAAAACATGGGCGCTCCTTTGCAAGATTGCACCATCGAAGAACAACGTGGCGTAGTGCGGTTTCTTTGGACAGAAGGAGTGAAATCTTTGGAAATTCGCCGTCGTATGTTGGCTCAGTATGGACAGAGCACCATGAGTCAACGAAAGGTTTATGAGTGGATAGAAAGGTTTTAATCGGGTCGAACACGTGTTACTGATTAAGTTCGGTCTGGTCGGCCATCAACATCGCGCACACAAGACCACAAGAGCAGCCGAAAAGCTTCTTCTCCGCAGGAATACAGAAACTAATTGAACAATGTAACAAATGCATTGTGTTTCAAGGGGACTATGTAGAAAAATTATGTAAAATTGCTCACAGTTACTTCTATTAAAACCGTTAAAAGTATTTTGCCTTTACTTTTTGATTCTCCCTCGTATATAAACAGCGTAACTTCCTACAAGTTTCGGCTACCTATTTTGGTCATCTTCGCCTCCCATCAATCCAACCCCTCGTCCGTACTTCGGGGTATCGTGGACTCGTACTCTACTCTACCCTGGGTCACATGGGAAGCGGTAACAGTTGTGAAGGGCGTACCCTGATGAAGGTTGCTATGACACAGATTGGCTGACTGGGTTCTGTCCGTGGACGGTGACTAAATATTTTCCCCGTTTTTTTTTTGTGGGAGGGTTCCTTATTGAGGACCCCGACAGATATAAATGAATGAATTAACCATTGGCTCTGGAGATGAAGCTTCTCTCTCCATGGGGACCCTGATGGGGAACATGGAGGGGGGACCATTTACCGGGGACTTTGAGGGAAAGGTGTTGAAGAAAATTACGGAGACGGGCGCCTCTCGCTTCAGGGGCCCGTTGGGAAACCTGTGGAGTCGTTGACTCAGTATTTTTGGAGGACTCCGGAAAGGGAGCATCTCTCTCTGTGGGAGCTCTGTTAGGGGAGCTCCTTTGGGGATTTGGAAGGATATGGGGAGGAGGGCTCAGGGGATGGACATCACTCCATGGGGGTCCATTAACCGGGAACTCTGAGATATTGTTATAAGGGGTCTCTGGAGACGGGGCATCTCTCTCTATGGGACTCTGTTAGGAGAACCTGGAGGGGGGCTCCTTTGATAGGGGCCCTGAAGGTTATGAAAGGAAAGCTCTGGGGATGGGCATCCCTCTTTATGTGGGCTCAGTTGGACATCCTGGAGTGGGGTCATCTACCAGGGACTTTGAGATATGGTTGAAAGGGTCTCTGGAGGTGTGGTGTCTCTCTCTGTGGGAGCTCTGTGAAGGGAACCTGGAGGGAGGGCTTCCTTGCTGGGGACCCTGAAGGATATGTAGAGAAGGCTCTGGAGACGGGCATCTCTTTCCATAGGGGCCCTGTTTGGGGAACCTGGAGGAGGGCTCGTCTACCAGGGACTTTGAGAGAAGGATGAAGGGGACTCTGGGAATGGAGCTTCTGTCTCTGAAGAGGCTCCGTGGAGTGGGGCCTTGGTGAAGGGGAGCTCCTTTACTGGGAACCCTGGAAGATATGTTCAGATAGTCTCCGGGTATGGGCATCTCTCTCCATAGGGGCCCCTATAGTACCGAGGGGAACCTGTGTCTGGAGGGGGGAGGCTCGTATGCCGGGGACATTGAAAGATGGATGAAGGAGGGGGGCTCCTTTATTGCGGAATTGTAAAATATGTTAAGCAAGGCTCGGAAATGGGCGTCTATTTCCATAGGGGCCCTACTTTTGGGCAACATGGATAGGCGTTTCTCTCTTGGGGCTTTCTTATTAGAGGAATTTTTGTTAGGTCCTTTAGAGATACGCAAATGCCCTGTAGACGAGGATCTCTCTCCATAGGGGCCCCGCTGGGGAATCTGGAGGGGATTCGTTTGCTGGAACTTTTGAGAGAAAAGAAGTAATATATTTGGGTTCCTTTCTTGAACCCAGAGGCCATTAAAATTTTAAGTCTGGGGGCCACGGCTCCCATGATCCGATATGGGGCACAAAGGGCCCGTCTATTAAGGCCTGTGTGCGTCGGGGCTGAGAGGTCCCGAACCCAATCGCTAATCTATGTATCCATCTTGGCCATCTTCAGAGAGGTGTTCTTAAATAATATATGATATATTATTATTATATATTATATTCTGTGTAATATATTCTTCAAAGATTACATCCCTGAAGATGGCCACAATAGGTGGCCGAAACATGTGGGAAGCTACGCCGTTTATACCATGATAAATTTACATTTTTGTATATACAAGAGATGGTTTTGTTTCGCATAAAAATCAGTAGATATAACAAAGTCGAATAAGGTACGGTTCAGCTAATTCTGGTAAAGGGCTCTCCAAATCCCTGTCCTGGAGTGAGGTGTTGTCCGCGGGGTTATTTCATGTGAAACTCAAACTTGCAGTAACTCTTCAACAGGCGTGAGGAATAAAATACGAGAGCATTTTATTTGACATAACTGATGTTAAGAAAAGACAAAAACGACTACAAGTCACGAAATCATTTTCAGGTCAAACATAAACATATTAAATTAAGTGACCAGGAAATGCGCGGTCAATAGTAACTCTTCCAATTTAATTCCATTATCCTGTAAGTGGACTGAAATTGAATTGTTCTGTATAGATGCAGACATGTTTCCAAAGTTCCTTAAATTGTCAACAGTTGACTTCAAAGAGGCATTCCTGCCGAGTTTGATAGTAGTTCCAATACGTTTAGTGTAAGTTGACAATCGAATATGTAAATTAATATTAATATTAATATCAATATTTTCTCATGTTATACAGAATCTGTTTCCTAAATTTGTAGGTAATTGTGACTGTCTCTAGTGAAAAATTTACTTTTAGACCTGACATATTGACACATTTCCAAGAAAACAACGAGGAACTAAATAATTGACTACTTACTTACTTACTTACTTACTTACTTACTTCATGGAGCAGAGTCCTTCTTGAGAAGCTAACCAGTTTGCAGCTAGTCAAGAAATTCCCCTCATTTTATGGAAACCGAAGTTTCATTACCGCATTCACAAGTTCCCCCCAACTGCCCCTATCCTGAGCCAGCTTGATCCAGTCCATACCCCACATCCCACTTCCTGAAGATCAATCTTAATATTATCGTCCCATCTGCGCCTGGTCTCCCAAGTGGTCTCTTTCCTACAGGTTTCCCCACCAAAACTCTGTACACGCCTCTCCCCTCCCCCATACGCGCCACATGCCCGCCCATCTCATTCTTCTTGATTTTATCACTTCCACAATATTGGGTGAGGAGTACAGATCATTAAGTTCCTCATTACGTAGTCCCCACCACTCTCCTGTTACCTCATCCCTCTTAGGCCCAAAATTCTCCTCAACACCCTATTCTCAAACACCCTCAGCCGACGTTCCTACCTCAATGTCAGCAACCAATTTTCTCACCCATATAAAACAACGGGCAAAATTATAGTTCTGTATATCTTAATATTTAAATATTTGGATAGCATACTGGAAGACAAAAGATTTTGAACCAAATGATAACAAGCATTCCCTGAACTCAATCTGCTCTTAATTTCTTCCTGAATAGAATTTTGATACGTTAAGTTTATTCCCAAATATTTGAACTTTTCCACTCTTTCAAAGGAACTATTATCATATTTTACACTGTGACTTTGTCCTGCATTCTGATCTCGAGACATGACCATGTATTTAATTTTATCCGCCTTTACTTCTTCTAGTCCAGTCTACTTACTACCCACTATCAAAGCTTCTGCGTTTTTCTTACAGTATGTACTCTTCCTCCCAATATATTAACACCATTGGCATAAACCAGAAGCTAGTGTGTACCATTTAATTTCAAGCCATCCTGGTTTACCTGAACCCTCCTAATGGCGTACTCTAAAGCAAAGTTGAAAAGCAATGGTGTTAGAGCATCTCCTTGTTTCAAACCATTCCTAATAGGAAACATGTCGGACAAATTCTTGCCTACCCGGAATCTGCTATATCTTTCAGTCAGACACATATTTATTAGCCTTACCAGTTTCATGAGGATACCAAACGCAATGAGAATATTACATAAGACCTCCCTCCTAACTGACTCATAAGCTGTCTTGAAGTCTATAAAAAGCTGATGCACTGCTTCATTGTTTTCCCATTTTTCTCAAGTATTTGACGAATGCAGAATATATGATCAGTAGTTGACCTGCTGCTTTGAAATCCACATTGACGATCCGCAATAATTTCCTCTGCATATGGAGTTAACCTTGGCAGAGTATGTTGGATAAAATTTTGTACGTAGTTGGCAAAATTGATATGCCCCTATAATTACTACAATGTGTTTTATCAACCTTCTTATAGATAAGTACTATGATCGACTCCTTCCACTCCTAAGGCAATTCGTCCTTATTCCAAATAGAAATAATAAGTTTATGAATCTCATAGCGAATTCTCTTACCTGCTTACCTTGTTTACTTACTGCCAGTCTTTCCCTAACTTTTGCAACCACCAGACAGTTCTCGGTATCACGCTCAGCTCACCTGAAACTTCGTACATCTAGTATGCTCCAATGCCATCTATCAACATGTGATCAATCTGGTTGTGTCTTCCCATCAGGAGAGGTCCAGGTGTACTTGTGAACGTTTCGGTGTGGGAACATCGTGCTCTTAACAACTAGATTTTTTAATGTGGCAAAGTTTACTAATCTAAAATAATTAACTACTATTTAACAAAAATATCCTAGATTTACGTATTCAGGACCGATATTAAAAACACAAAATGTCGGTCATGGCAGTCCATTCCACGGTTGTAGGAATTATTGACCAACTGTTCCACTTGTGAATAAGGCTCCAGACCCCTGTGTAGAGGAACATAAGCAAGGAGTGGGGATATCACTTCAACTTCCATGAACTGCTTGTCTCTTTCAAGTGCATCGCGTACAGTAAATATTTACATGCAGGACATGTGCCTAACTCATCAGCGTTAGGTAGTTCTTCACAGGCTCATCGTCTCTCAGCTAGTCTGGAAATGGGCTCTTTGTGTGGAACATGAAGGTTCACCTCCATGTTCACAAAGCCACACCTTGGGCCCTGTCCTGAGCCAGATAAATCCAATCCCCACCCTCCCCCACTCTTTCTTTAAGGTCAGCTTTAATATAATTTTCCCCAACAACTTCTAGAACTGTAAAATGATTTATACTCTTCAGACTTACCCACTAATATTTTATAAACGTTTCACATGCTGTGCTTGCTATATTTCACGTCCAAGTCACGCTTCTTGATTTGACAGCCTGAAACTTATGAAGCTCCTCATTACTCATTTTCTCTTCCCTGCTGTTGGGCTTTCTCTCCCTTAGGTCGAAGTGTTCTCCTCAGTACTGTTTCCAAATCCCTTGCGTTGAGACGCCATGATTCACACCTATCAAAAATAACAGGTAAAGTTATTTTTTTCTGCGTTAATATTTACGCTTTTAGATAGGAGAGAGGAAGACAGGCTTCGGCAATGAATGGTAGAAACATTTTATGAAAAACGCGTCATTAATACTGTTACTTAAATTTGCTAATGTGGTTCATACGTGTGTGTACATATACCGAGTTATGTGTATACACACGTACACACACAGAAGCCACAAGCGAAAATATTATGAACTGAATGCCCGTTAGAGTGGGTCGAGGGGCGAGGGGAGGGGGGTCTTGGAAATCGGAAGGGTTCTTTGTAGGAAAAAGATTAATCTCTTTCTCAGTAGAAAATTACAAGCCTTGAAATTCATCTAATTTGTGTTCTGCCTGTTTACACAGTCTACATTGCAATTACACTACCAGATGTCACCAATATGAAGTTTCAGGTTCTCACAGCGGTGGTAATGAATATTTGTGTGTTTTGGGATACGACGCAGTGTATATTGGTGTATAGGTACCTACACACCAATATACAAGTCACCGTGAACTTGTATATCAACATGTGCTCTATCGTATCACTGTGTACCTGTACACCAACATGTGCTGTATCGTGTCACCGTGTACCTGTACACAAACATGTGCTGTATCGTGTCACTGTGTACCTGTATACAAACATGTGCTGTATCGTGTCACTGTGTACCTGTATATCAACATGTGCTGTATCGTGTCACCGTGTACC
>Ga0123357_10002413_pt1 | contig 20836 bp, 21 predicted proteins | sample TergutEmb28metaG_FD_89873 | JGI IMG/M metagenome (GOLD analysis project Ga0123357, IMG submission 89873) | Embiratermes neotenicus P4 segment gut microbial communities from Petit-Saut dam, French Guiana - Emb289 P4 | ecosystem: Host-associated > Arthropoda: Insects > Digestive system > Gut ... | reverse complement strand
CTATTTTGAGGAGACTGATTGGTGTATGGCCATGAAGCGTAGCGGGTTTAAAGTCTTTTTTTACCCGGACGCTAAAATATACCATCTGCAAGGGCAAACAGCTAAAAGAAACATCACCGCTACGAGAATTGAGTATTGGCGGTCGAGATATATTTTTTTCAGGAAAAATTATTCTGTGTTAAAAACTGTCTTGTTATACGTTGGCCTGTTTTTTAAACTGAATTTATCTATTGTTATACAGCTTATACCGGCTCTGTTTATTACCAAAACCAGAAGCAGGTTTAAGGTTAATGTTATATTGTTACTTTGGCATTTGATCTTTTGCCCTGACTCTTGGGGTATTGATAAAGGTATAAGTGCCTGAGCTGCGCTTTTGGAGAAAAAATGACAAAAATTTCGGTTGTCATAATTACTTTAAATGAAGAAAGCTGTATTGAAAGGTGTCTGAAAAGCGTTGCCTGGGCTGATGAGATTATAGTGGTTGATTCCGGTAGCAATGATAAGACAGTAGAGATCGCAAAAAAATATACAGACAAAGTCTTTGATGTTCCCTGGAGAGGTTTTGGGCTGCAAAAGCAAGCTGCTGTTGAGCGTGCTTCATATGACCGGATATTTAGCATAGATTCGGATGAAGTAATGACTGATGAGTTAAAACTGGAGATATGCGATCTTTTGAAAAGAGATGATAATAAAATTGCATACTCTGTCCCACGTCGTACTTTCCTGGGGAATAAAGAGATTAAATATTGCGGCTGGTATCCTGACCGAACAGTAAGATTTTTTGACAGGACTAAAGTTAGTTTTTCAGATGACATGGTACATGAGCGTGTAGTTGTTGCTTCTATTGATACAGGTAAACTTAAAGAACATCTGCTGCATTACTCTTTTAGAAATATAAATTATATGCTTACAAAACTTAACCTTTATACTGATATATCTGCTCAAGAGATGTTTAAAAAAGGAAAAAAAATCTCTTTTTTGCATGTTACATTGCGTCCTCTATGGATGTTTCTCAGAACATATATATTACGTTTAGGCTTTCTTGATGGTTATGAGGGACTAGTAATATCAGTTTCAAATTCAGCGTCAGTTTTTTACAAATATTCAAAACTTAGAGAATTAATAATCAATAAAAAGGATCACCAATGAAAGTAAGTTGTTTTACATTTTTAAGAAATGCCGAAACGCTTGGATATCCTTTTGTAGAATCCATAAAGTCTGCTCTTCCTTTGTGCGATGAGTTCATAGTAAATATAGGCCCTTCTGAGGATAATACCCTAAAGATGGTAAAGGAAATAGATGATCCTAAAATACGTATTATTGAAAACCAGTGGAATGAGAAGATGCTGGTAAAGGGATATGTGTACGGTCAGCAGAAAAGTATTGCTCTGTTTAACTGTACCGGAGACTGGGCATTTTATCTTGAAGGTGATGAGGTTTTACATGAAGATGACCTCCCTAAGATAAGACAGGCAATGGAAAAGCACCTGAATAATGACAAAATTGAAGCGCTTATATTTAATTATGTTCATTTCTATGGCACTCCTGATACTTATGCATGGAGTCCCGGATGGTACAGACGCGCTCCCCGTATAATACGAAATACAATTCGTGCCTTTGCTACGGACGGTTTGTTTTTCGTCGTCCTTGATAAAAATAAAAACGGGCGTTATCCGAGAGCGGCTTTTGCAAAAGCTATTATTTATAATTATGGTTGGGTTCGAAGCGAAAAAAATATGAATGCGAAAATAGAGCAAATGAGTAAATACTGGGGCGGTAATCAGGAAAAAGTAGATTATTCTCAAATAGATCAAAAGATCCTGCACAAATTCAGAGGTATGCATCCGCAAGTAATGTCAGAATGGCTTTTAAATTGTGATAAAGGGCTCTACATTGCAGATCCTGCCCACGTTCTGACAAAACTGGAGAAAAAATGTCGCTTGATGTTGAAACTGGAGAAACTTTTTGGGTTAGAATTAAGTAAAAAGTATTACAAACTTGTGGAGTAGTCGAGAAAAATTATGTCCAAAAAATTATTAAAATCCCCTCCAAAGACAGTTCTTATATGTAGCTTCAGGCGCATAGGTGATGTTTTATTTCCTACGGCAATAGCGAAATCCATTAAAAGTGCATTTCCTGGTACAGAAATTGATTATGTGGTTGCTGAAGACACTAAGAGTATTCTCTCAAAAAATCCTCTGTTAAGAGAAGTCATAGGAGTGCCGAGACAGGCTAAATGGAGAGACATAAAACATCTGTTTAGAAAGTATGATCTGGCAATAGCGGCTTATTCTTCAGACAGAACGGCTATTATGGCAGCCCTTGCCGGTAAAAAAAGTATCGGTTTGATAGAGAAAGGTTTAAAAGGGTTTTGGAAGAGATTTATTCTCAGCCGTGTAGCTTTTAAGGACACTAACATACATGTAGTTTCGTCTATTGGTTCTTTGGCAAAAATTATGGGGATTCCTTTTATTCCTGAAGTTGTTGTTGGTTATGATGACAGGGATTTAGCAGAAGCTACTGAAAAACTACCAGCCTCAGATTTTATTCTTATTCACCCATATAGTGTAATGATGTTTAAATATTGGAAAGCGGAAGGATGGCGCGAGCTGGCTGCTATTATAAGGGAGAGGACACCCTATATTCCTGTTTTTACTGAAACTCCATTTGCAGAAGACAGGGCATATCTTGATGAAATAATTTCTGATGATAAAGAAGCAGTTTTATTTGCCTCTTCCAACTTAAACCAGTTTGCTGCTGCTTTAACCAAGTGTAAAGCCTATATAGGGATTGATACAGCAACAACGCATATGGCAGCAGCCTTGAAAGTACCTACTGTTGCTCTCTTTGGGCCATCTATTACACGGTATTGGGCGCCATGGCCTCAAGGGTGCCAGGAACTTTCCCCATTTGACGCGAATAAAGGGATAGAGCGTAAGGAATATATTACAGTTATACAGAGGGATTGGGATTGTGTTCCGTGTGACAAAATAGATTGTAAAATAACTAAGCGTAATAAGAGGGAATGTATGGAGACAATAACTGCCGAAGAAGTTTTTCAGGAACTCATGTTGCTACTAAAAAATCCTAAAAATATATCTTAACCTTATGGCAATTTGACTTATTATACAAAATATCCAGATTTGATTCGACATAATCGCACTTATATCTATTTTTCACATTATGCCTTATTCCGTATCACTTGTTAAATTGCTATAAAATTCCCATTAGGGAATATCGCTCGGTAGAAAAAAGTACAATTTTTAATCTTGCATTCCGTTAGGAATGCACCCAACGATCAATAAAATATGGCAAACACATTCACACAAATTCATATTCACGCTGTTTTTGCGGTACAAAACCGGATTTCGCTTATTAACAAATCTTGGCAAGAACGATTATACAAATACATTATTTCCATTATTCAAAAACATGGGCATAAGGTTTTATCAATCGGTGGAATGCCCGATCATATTCATATTTTATTTGGTTTTCGTCCCACGCAGTCACTATCAGCACTGATTCAAGAAGTCAAACGAGACAGCTCCGAATGGATAAACAAAGAAAAATTGGCAATGGGACGGTTTTCGTGGCAAGAAGGTTATGGTGCATTTTCATACAGCAAATCACATATTGCACAAGTTGCAAATTATATTGAAAACCAAGAAGAACACCATAAAAAGAAATCTTTTTTAGAAGAATATATAAAAATTTTGAAAGACTTTGATTTGGAATATAACGAGCGATATATTTTTAAGCCGATTGAGGATTAGGACGCATTCCTAACGGAATGCGGGGGTAGCGGTGTATGTAATTTTCTACCGAGCGTATCAATCCTACGGATTGATCTTTTTGTGTTGTTGTGGAGAACACTAACGGCAGCGGGGAAAAATAAATTATAACATTTTGACTTATTATACGAAATATCCAAATTCAACTTGATATAATGCGCACCTCCGTCTATTTTCTTGCATTATACCTCATTCCGCATTGCTTGTTCGATTGCTATAAAAGAATCTCTTGTTAAAAATTATATTTAAGTTATTTTATTTATATGTCATTCCGTGTCCTTATAGTTAAAATGTCAGCTTTAGGTGATATTGTCCATGCCTTGCCGGTGCTGGACTATCTCCATCAAGCTTCCCCAGGAATAGAGGTTGATTGGGTTGTTGAAGAGTCTTTTAGAGAGATACTGGAAGGGAATCCTCTTATTTCACAATCACATATTGTGCGTACTAAAGTCTGGAGAAAACATCTCTTTTCTCTTTCTGTTTGGAATGAAATCTCGGTAGTGAAAACCGCCCTTCAAAATAGAAAATATGATTTTGTCTTTGATATTCAGGGGAATATAAAAAGCGGTGTAGTATCCTGGCTTTCTGATTGTAAAAGGCGGTATGGGTTTGCGAAAGCTGATGTAAGGGAATCGCTTAATACCAGATTTATCAATAACTGTATACCGTTAAGACGGCAGGATTATCATATATCAGACAGAGCCCTGAGAGTTATAAGCGTCCCTTTTGGTAAAGATTATACAGAATTTTCATTGCATACTGATATTTCCACATCTTTGGAAGATGACCTAAATGCTGAAACTTTTATTGCAACGTTATCAGATAGCTTTGTCATTGTCATTCACCATGGAACTACGTGGAAAACAAAATTGTGGTATGAAGAGGGGTGGGTTGAACTTGGTAAAAGATTGCTGAAAAGCTATCCAGATGCTAATATTCTCCTTTCATGGGGTGGCGAAGAAGAACATAAGACTGCTCAGAGTATTGCTGAAGGGATAAAGGGAAATGCGCGTCTTCTTCCTGAGCTTTCACTGAAAGGGCTGACAGCCATATATAAGAAAGTCGATCTGGTAATAGGCGGAGATACCGGGCCGCTGCATATTGCTGCTGCTGTGGGTACGCCAACAGTATCACTTTATCGGGCAACGGATGGAAAAAGAAATGGCCCGCGCGGGGATTTGGCAAGAATTGTACAGTCACCTCTACCGTGTACAAAATGCCTTAACAAAGAGTGTAAGCGCGATTCAGAGTGCAAAGAGAGTATAACAGTTGATATGATGCAGCAGGCATGTGATGAGCTGCTGGCTTTTAACGGAGATAGCAGTGATAAAACCAATTGACCTTTCAAAAGTTTCGACCTATCCGATTTCACAACGTAATAATAAAGTGGTTATGTCTAAAGACCGTGCCGGAGCTGTTTCAGCAGGTATGACAGTTGCGGATCTGATAGAAGCTATGCCGAAACAACTGGGGGCCGAAGCGCTTGTAAAAGTTATTGACGCAGTTGTTAAGGCCAGAGCTAAGGGGAAGCCTGTAATTATTGCCATGGGCGCCCATGTAATAAAATGCGGCCTTCAGCCGGTTTTAAAAAGCCTTATTGAAGCCGGGGCTGTTACAGCTTTTGCGCTTAACGGCGCCGGTTCTGTTCATGATTATGAAATCTCCCTTATAGATGAAACGAGCGAGGATGTCGGAGCAGTATTGCACTGTGGTACATTCGGTATGGCTGAAGAGACAGGAAGGGATATTAACAGGGCGCTTAAAGAGGGTGTGGCGAAAGGGCTGGGATATGGACAGTCTGTAGGCCGTTATATCCTTAAGAAGAACAATCCTTATAAAGAGGATAGTCTCATTGCTGTATGTACGGAGAAGGATATTCCTGTAACAGTACATTCGGCCATTGGTACAGATATTATCCATCAGCACCCTGAGGCTGACGGTGCTGTTATCGGCGAAGCAACATTTACTGATTTCAAAATATTTGCATCTCTGATAAGCCAACTGGGAGATGGTGGAGTTTATCTGAACATAGGGAGCGCGGTACTACTGCCTGAAGTCTTTCTGAAGGCTCTTTCAATAGCCCAGAATCTGGGTTATCATGTAGATAACTTTACCACTGCCAACTTTGATATGCAGCAGCATTACCGGCCTTTGCAAAATGTTGTAAAACGCCCTACCGCAGGGGATAGTCACGGATATACAATAACCGGTCATCATGAAATAATGATACCACTTCTGGCCGCTGGCATTCTTGACAAAATGAAAGGTGTATAAAGGTTTTATGAAAACAGGTATGAAGCAAAAGGATATAGAGACGTTTTTTAACAATGTTAAGGCTGTAAATGCCCTTGTAATCGGCGACTTGATGATTGACGAATATCTATGGGGAAAAACTGAGCGAATCTCGCCGGAAGCTCCTGTGCAGGTGGTTGATATTATTGATGAAGACCTTCGTTTGGGTGGTGCAGGGAATGTAGTTAATAACCTTGTTGCCATTGGTTGTCAGGTTTCGGTATGCAGCGTTGTAGGTGATGACGAAAATAGCGAAAGGCTCTATAAAAGGTTTGAGTCTCTTGGAGTAGGAACAGAGACTCTGTTAAAAGATAAAAACAGAAGAACCGGTAAAAAAACCAGAGTTATTGCTGCTAATCAGCAAATAATAAGGATTGACAGAGAATCAAGGGAGGATATCGAAAAAGAGTTTGAAGATAAAATCATAAAGTTTATTGAAAAAAACGGCGGTTTGTTTCAGGTCTTTATTGTTTCAGATTATGCAAAAGGAGTGCTGACAAAGAGGCTTCTTTCGGGTTTGATAGTTCTTGGGGCAAAAATGAGTATTCCAATAGTTGTTGATCCCAAGGGAGATGATTATTCAAAGTATTTAGGAGTGACCATTATAACTCCTAACCGTAAAGAAGCGGAGCAGGCTTCTAAAATAAAAATTTCTGACGAAGCTTCTCTGAAAAACGCCGCAGTCAAACTGCTTGAGGATCTTAAGCTGTCAGCTTTGCTTATAACACGAAGTGAAGCTGGAATGTCTCTTTTTAAACCGTTAAAGAATGGTAATTTGCCGGTTTCGCCAAATATTGAGCATATTCATATTCCTACAGTAGCCCGCGAGGTGTATGATGTTACAGGGGCAGGGGATACAGTTCTCACACTCCTTAGTCTTGGCCTTGCAACGGGCCTTTCCATGAAAGATGCAGCATGGATAGCTAATATTGCGGCAGGTATAGCGGTAGGGAAAGTCGGTACATCTATAATTACCCCTGAAGAGATTATGGCGGAAATTTACCATGAGCATAGGGATAGCATAAGTAAAATAAAGAGCCTGGAATCTGTTAAAGCTCTTACTGATAATGAGAAGAAACAGGGTAAACGGGTTGTCTTTACAAACGGCTGTTTTGATCTGCTCCATGTAGGTCATGTGAAATATCTGCAAAAAGCCAGATCGTACGGTGATCTGCTGGTACTTGGACTTAACAGTGATGCTTCGGTTCGTCGGCTTAAAGGGGCGAAACGGCCTTTAATAAGAGAAGAAGAACGGGCAGATATATTGGCGGCTCTTGACTGTATAGATTATGTTGTGATTTTTGATGAAGATACTCCGCTTAAGCTAATAGAAGCTATAAAGCCCACAGTGCTTGTTAAAGGTGGAGATTACACTCTTGATGGCGTAGTAGGAAGGGATATAGTTGAGTCATACGGCGGCTCGGTAGCTCTGGTTGAATTTGTTGACGGTAAATCTACGACAAATATCATTGAGAAGATACTGAAAGAGTACTCAGAGTAAGTAAAAACCTATAAACCCAAGCTACGCCTTACTTCATAGGTTTTAGTATGCTTAATGGTACAGGATTTTGGATTATAGACACCACCCCGCCCTTCGGGTACCCCTCCGCGGCGGGGAATGTAGGGGCGCACAGTGTGCGCCCGATAACACTGGCGATCAATGATTGCCCCTACAGGTGTTGAGTGACTTGCTCCTCGGGGCGCCTTGCCTATGAGCTAAAATCCTGTGTCATTAGGTGATTCGTAGGGGCGGCCATTGGCCGTCCGGCTTTTCGGAATGCCCACTGGGCATTCCCTACGGAATTATTTCAAGGCTAAACAGTTATAAGAAGGAGCTAAAGTGAAAAAAGCGCTCATTACCGGTATAACAGGACAGGATGGTTCATATCTTTCAGAACTCCTTTTAAAAAAAGGATATGAAGTTCATGGAATGATAAGAAGATCCTCTTCTTTTAATACTGGCCGAATAGATCATCTATACCAGGATCCCCACGAGTCAGACGTGCGCCTTTTTCTCCATTACGGTGATTTGAATGATGCCAGTTCTATAAATAGCCTTTTAAACAGTATCGCCCCTGATGAAATCTATAATTTAGGTGCACAGAGTCATGTTAGGGTCTCTTTTGAGATTCCTGAATATACAGGAGAAATAGATGCCATAGGAAGCGTGCGGATTCTGGAGGGGATACGGGAAACAGGGCTTGATGCAAAATTCTACCAGGCATCATCTTCAGAGCTTTTCGGAAAAGTTGCTGAGACTCCTCAGAAAGAGACGACACCATTTTATCCCCGATCCCCTTATGGCTGCGCTAAGGCGTACGCGTTTTATATTACCCGGAATTACAGAGAGAGTTACGGTATGTTCGCCTGTAACGGCATACTCTTTAATCATGAATCTCCAAGACGCGGAGAAACTTTCGTAACAAGAAAAATAACAAGAGCCGCTGCCCGCATAAAATTGGGACTTCAGGAGTGCCTCTACTTAGGCAATCTTGATGCCAGGCGTGATTGGGGTTTTGCAGGGGATTATGTAGAAGCCATGTGGCTCATGCTTCAGCAGGACAAACCTGACGATTTTGTAATAGCGACAGGTGAAACCTGGTCTGTACGCTCTTTTGCCGAACGGGTCTTTAAGCGACTTGGCATGTCTGTTACATGGCAGGGAAAAGGGAGCGATGAAAAAGGTATTGATTCTCTTACCGGTAAAACCATTATAAAGATAGACTCACGTTATTTCCGGCCGGCAGAAGTTGATCTCCTCATTGGTGACGCGAGTAAAGCTAAAAGAGAACTTGGCTGGAGTCCCAAAATAAGCTTCAATGAGTTAGCTGATATGATGACAGACGCTGATCTTATCCTTGCTGAAAGAGAGAAGCACGTTAATGGATAGAAGATCAAAGATTTTTGTTGCTGGTGCTGATGGTCTTGTCGGATCAGCTCTGGTTCGTAGGCTGAATAAAGGGAATTATGAAAATATTATTACTCCCGGAATCGAAGATATTGATCTCACTTGTCAGCATAAGGTAGAAGAGTTCTTTAAAGCGGAGAGGCCTGATTATCTGTTTCTTGCTGCGGCAAAGGTTGGTGGTATTCACGCCAATAACAGTTATCCGGCGGAGTTTATATACGAAAACATCATGATTCAGAGTAACGTCATTCACGCTGCATGGAAACAGGGCGTGAAACGTCTGCTGTTTCTTGGTTCTTCATGTATTTACCCACGTTTGGCTCCCCAGCCAATAAAAGAAGAATACCTGTTAACAGGCCTTCTTGAGCCTACAAATGAGCCGTATGCTTTGGCGAAAATATCTGGAATTAAGATGTGTGAGTCTTACAATCGTCAATATGGCACAAAATTTATCGCTGTAATGCCTACAAATCTTTATGGTCCCGGAGATAACTTTCATCCGGAGAACAGCCATGTACTCCCCGGCCTTATAAGGCGTTTCCATCAGGCAAAGGCAGAGTCTGCACCTGAAGTTGTTGTTTGGGGCAGTGGAACTCCCAGGAGAGAATTTCTTTATGTTGATGATATGGCAGATGGTTGTATCTTTCTTATGGAGCTTCCTGACACTGTTATCGCCGAAAAACTTCTTCAATATCCCAAGCCTCTGTTTCTTAACCTTGGAACAGGTCTGGATTTAACCATAGGAGAACTTGCCTATATGGTTAAAGATGCAATAGGTTACAGTGGAGAGATAAGGTTTGACCTTACAAAGCCTGACGGTACACCGCAAAAGCTTTTAGATGTCTCAAAAATCAACGCTCTTGGCTGGAGGGCTAAAACAGGATTAAGGAACGGCATAAAAGAAACATATCAATTCTTCCTTGAAAACCTGTAATTTGTAGGGGACGCACACTGGGCGTCCCGTGTTTTATTGCCCATAGGGCATTTATATCAATAGAAAAATTGCATATAATCAACAAATAGCCCGTAGGGCTTTAACGGTTAATGTCCTACGGACAAAAAATACATATATTTCTTTTTCTATTGATATTCAACGCCGATGGCGTATATCATCTAAAAACATGTGAAGCCAGATTTAATCCAGGTTTACAGATTTTCGCCAAAGTTATACAGGAGACAATGTAGTGAAAAAAATACTAATAACCGGCGCTGCTGGATTCATAGGCTATCATATTGCCGGTGTTCTCGCCAAAAAAGGAAAAGAAGTTGTAGGCATTGATAACCTAAACAGCTATTACGATGTTAAGCTTAAGCTGGACAGGGTTAAGAATCTGGAGCAGTTTGAAAACTTCAGATTTATTAAAGCTTCAATTGACGATAGAGCAGAAATGTCAAAACTCTTCTCAGAAGAAGGTTTTGACGCTGTTGTAAATCTGGCGGCCCAACCTGGAGTGAGATACTCTATTGAAAATCCATATGTGTATATAGAAAGCAACATAACAGGGTTTCTTAACGTACTGGAAGGATGCAGACAGACAAAAGTTAAACATCTTGTATATGCTTCATCAAGTTCGGTTTATGGCGCAAACAGAAAAATTCCTTATTCTATCCATGATAATGTAGACCATCCGATATCTCTTTATGCAGCTACAAAAAAGTCCGGTGAGTTAATGGCACATGCGTACTCGGCCCTTTATAAGTTTCCTGTAACCGGCCTTCGTTTCTTCACGGTTTACGGCCCGTGGGGATGGCCTGATATGGCTTTGTTTATCTTTACAAAAGCCATTTTAGAGGAGAAACCGATAAATATCTTTAATAACGGTGAGATGTTAAGGGATTTTACCTTTGTTGATGATATTGCCAAAATGACTGCTGCAGTGTTAGATAAACCCGCTTCTCCTGACAGCCGGTGGAATGGATCCAGCCCTGACCCCGCTACTAGCTTTGCTCCTTACAGGCTTTATAATATAGGGAATCATCAGCCTGTAAACCTGAATATTTTTATTGAGACTTTAGAAGAGTGCCTGGGCAAAAAAGCTATAAAGAATTATCTCCCATTACAGCCCGGAGATGTATATGAAACTTATGCCGATATTAGTGAACTTACTGCGGATTTTGGTTTTAAGCCTGCGACTGAATTGAAAGAGGGAGTAAGGAAATTTGTAGAATGGTACCGAGAGTACTATAAGTAGTGTGGAGTGTGAAGAGTGGAGTGTAAAATTAACCCCATACTGCTTATTGAACGCCTCGTAAGCTGTTCCTCAGAGTGCATTGTATATTCCTCAAAATCTTGTGTCATTAGGCTTCTAAGAAAACAATAGATTTTACAAATATAATAGAAATGAACATCAGTCACATCAACACATTCAGAGCCTTCAGAAGTACAGACTACACCTTGTATCTTACAGGTAGAGCCTTATCGCAATTCGGCTCAGTTATGCAGCAAACGGCTGTTATATGGGTTATTTATACTATTACCCGGTCTCCCTTTATGTTGGGTGTTACTATATTTGCCGAGCAATTCCCGGCATTTTTATTATCTATTTTCGGAGGCGTTGCCGCCGATAGATACAGCCGTTATAAAATTGTCAACATTACTCAAACTGCTGCCATGACTCAAGCAGTGCTGCTTGCTGTTCTAATTCTTACGCATCATTATGTTGTATGGGAAATATTAACGCTTAGCGTAATACTTGGTATCATCAACGCTTTTGACATTCCTGCAAGACAAATAATGATTCAGGAAGTGTTGCATAGTAAGGCAGATCTACCAAGCGCCCTTTCATTAAGCGCTTCAACTGCCAGCCTTGCACAATTGCTTGCGCCGGCATTTTCTGGGATCATTCTTGAAAGATTTGGAGCGGGTGTCTGCTTTCTCCTTAATGCAGCTAGTTTTGGTGCTGTTATAGTTGCGCTTGCCTTTATGAAGCAGCCTAAAACCATCAAACCTCAACGTTCTGATAAAAAAGTATTTACGGAACTTGCCGAAGGATTTATTTACATATGGAAAACGCCGGCTATCGGCATTATTATTCTGATGCTTGCCATAATGGGTATGTTTGTATTGCCATACAATACGCTGGTGCCTGTCTTTGCGAAAATTGTTTTTAAAGGTAATGCCACTACTTTTGGTTACATTACCAGTTTTATCGGGTCCGGGGCTGTTGCGGGTACCATTGTATTGGCTTCGTTAAAGAAAAGTGCTTCGCTTCGAAGAGTATTATTAAGCTGCAGTGTTATATTAGGTATTGCGCTGATTGTTTTTTCACAAATACGAATTTTCCCGATAGCTATGATAATTGCTGTGTTTATCGGCTTTGGCGCGGTGGCACAGTTTACCTCCAGTAATATTATCGTACAATCGGAATCTGATCCTGGCATGAGAGGCAAGGTTGTCAGTATTTTAATTATGGCAATGTTTGGCACATTGCCTTTGGGAAGTGTTATAGTCGGCGCAGTTTCGGAAAAAATAGGCGCGCCGGATACGATACTTTTTCAGGGTATTCTGGGGTTGATTATCGTTTTGGTGTTTTATTGTCTTATGAAGAGGAGCGAACTTAAAAAAAGATGACATTGGCTTTTGTCTATATTGTAAATAGTGTGGAGTGTGAAGAGTGGAGTGTGGAGTTAAAACATGTAAGTTCAGGATACACCTGACTTAACACAGTATAGTGTGGGTAGAGCGCGAGCGAAACCCACCGATAAGATATGCAATCGAAAGGGATATTAAAATGGAACAGATAAAAAACGAGGCTCTCTTGGTAATGGATATGCAAACTGCGATTTTAAGCAGGTTTCCGCAAGAAACAGCAACAACTGTTATTGCAAATATAAATAAGGCCATTGCCAATGCGCATAGGAAAGGTATCCTCGTAATTTATGTAGTTGTAGGTTTCAGAGCAGGCGCACCGGAAGTCAGCGACAACAACAAAGGATTTTCCGCCGGAGGGTTTAAAGGGACATTAACACCAGAGTTGGCAAAACAATTTGTGCAGATTTGCCCTGAAGTTACGCATAGAGAAGATGATATTGTGGTCACCAAACGCCGCGTAAGCGCTTTTACAGGCAGTGATTTTGAAGTGGTATTGAGAGCGCAAAACATTCAGCATATAATACTTACCGGCGTCTCTACCAGCGGCGTAGTACTCTCCACATTACGTGAAGCTGCTGATAAAGATTTTCAAATAACTGTACTTGCTGATTGTTGTCTTGACAGAGATGAAGAAGTACATAGTGTACTGACTACTAAAATTTTCCCTAATCAGGCAGAAATATTAACGGTAGAAGAGTGGATTAAATAGATTTAGGCTTCTATGCCATAGCAGGATTGCCTAATCGTACTTGTTATTGTAGAATTAGGCAATTATGTCTTAACCGTCTTCTTCGTGGCATAATTTCTACCAGATCAGGTAATACCTGAGTTTATAGAAATTATGTATTGTACAAACGCAGAAGTTACACATTGCACAATTGTACTAAAACAAATACAATCAGGCAATAATTGGTATGCCATACTGCACTACCATTTGTTAGGAAACAAGGGGCAGCAGGAAGCCGGACGACCGGGGACGGTCACTATAAAATTGCAAGGCGTATAATGTCGGGACGCCCAGTGTGCGTCCCCTACATGCTTTTCAAGCCGCCTTGCATTCTGTTTCTGTATCCGATATTCTTCCACCTACCACTCTAACCTTATTCCAAAACTCTTTCAGCTCAGGACTATCCGGAAATATAGCTGCCATGGTATCTTTCAGTATTACTACCTTTTTCATAAGTTCCGGTTTATCAGCCATAATACTTGATACAGTCTCTTTTACACAGAAGTCTTCTGCTTCGCCAGCTATATATATGGCGTCATAACCTGATATAAGTCTATAAAAGCTTTCGGCTTTATTTTTATCTCTTTCCCGGTCTAAAGATACTTCAGGCCGTACTGCCGAGAACATTTCTGTACTTTGGCTTTCTTCACCTTTTGTATATAGAATGAACTCTCTTCCTGTTGCAATATGCCATCTTTGAAGGGCGTTATAAAGAGTATCGCAGATGCCCCAGCCAGAAGTGGCATAAAGGCAATGTGGCGGCCAGATAATATGCTTTTTGCCTCTCTTTTCAAGCTCTTGCAGATATATTGCTGCATCTGTTTTGTTATAAACAGGTTTCCATATCCCTGTTGACAGTTCATCATAAGAAATGCTTTTGAATGGAGCGGGATTCTGGCCGTTTTTATCCTGCCAGTAACAGGGGGAGGCAATATGTACAGGATGATGAGTATCAAGGGTAATGACGATTTTGTCAAAGAGAGGTTTTGAATCAATAAGTTTTACGAGCCTCTCCATATCAGCTTCCGCGCCTTTTACGGGGAGAGTTCCTGTGGGTAATACAAAGTCGTTTTGAGGGTCTATAATAAGGAGTAAGCTCTTTTTCAAATTTTCACTCTCAGAAATTACACTTGCCACAACACTTCCCCAAAACTAAAAGCTTCTTACTTAATAGCAGAACCGCAGTACTCACAGTTACCCGGCACACCTTTCGGCTTTGTGCCTGAAGCGCCGCACCCGGGGCAAGTGAACGTTTCCAATTCCGGCTGTGTCGCTGAGTAGTTCCCGTTAAGCTCCAATGTTGCTGCATCTTTGTTAGTGAGATCAGTCTGTTCAGTCGTTATTGTTGGTTTAGCTTGGCTATTCTGATTATTAGGATTTTCTTTATTGCCGGACTTCAAGGTTTTAAAGAGGATACTAACTATAAAGTATCCTATTCCAAAGGCAACAATAAGAAGAAAAAAAGCTACGCTGCTATTTATGTTATCCATCTTTTTCTCCGTCGTAAGGTACGAGATTCACATTATTACATTCAGAACATGTTCCGTTTATAAAGGTGTATTGTGCATGGCACGCTGGGCAGTAAGAGAGAACGCCTGCTTCCGGTTCTGGCGGAGCAAGCAGTTTGTTGATATCAATTCCTCTTTTTTCTATAAAAGCTGTGATCTCTTTTTTCATACTTTCATAGTGCCAGATAACAGAATCAGAATTACTTGTGATGTTTTTATTGAAATCCAGGAGAGTTTTTTTTGCGAACTCCTCAGCTTTTTCGGCAGGAAGCAGGACAAACGCTATGGCAACAGGATGAAATGAGCATAGGTAATGTAATGACAGATAATCTCTGCCTCTCACTGTCATTGGAGGGCAGAGTCCCATCTTTATTATATCTGTTATACGCTCCCCTTTAAATTCCGGATAAACATTTGAGTGACTGTAGTAGTAAAAACCTATAACTACAAAGTTAAATATAATGATGAACAAAGCGGATATTATGAGTGATATTACGCCGAATACATATACTATTATTGGCGCTATGATAAACATTATTATAAAATGTATGTTGCAGAGCCATGTTAAAGTTTTCGTTTTTATGTTAAATTCAGTAAGATTTTTATCCAGTGTGTCTATATCAAATAGAGAATCAGTATAGTTTTGTATATCTTTTTCTCTTTTATTACTTCTCCATAGTTCACTTAATATTTCTACAAGTTTCAGAGCATGCTTTTCAGAGCTAGATTTATAAAATTCTGTCTCATTTATATATACAATTTTACCAATATTACTTATGGAAGATATATTATCATAACTGATAATGGTGGCAGCTTTAGAACTCTTTCTAGGGTTTCCTTCAATTGTTCTGTTTGCGATACCTTCCTGTGATATTGAGATAGAAGGAATTGTTCCTATAAAGGCCTTTCCCAAAAGAGGGAAAGGCCATGCAAAAGCAAAAGCTCCGTTGGAGTTCCCCAAAAGCCAGGCAGAAGATTTAATTTTCCAGCCTGAACCTTTAATAAATGCAATGCTGTTTCTGGGGAGCCAGAAACAGCATTCAATAAGGTATATAATAACTAAGATTAAGTATAAAAACTGGGTATCAGTCATTCTTCCCCTTGTTTTCTCTCTCCGCTCTTTTTTATTTCTTACTGTTTTTTACGACCGAAAAGCTTGGCAAAGAATCCTTTAATTGCTGCGCCTACGGCAACAACTGCGACTATAAGAAGTTTCCAGAGTTTGGCAAGGCCCACAAGAAGGCCTGAAAACAGCCCGCTTTTAATTGCTGCTGCGGCCAGCCCGCCTGTAATCAAAGCGGCAAGGCCGTATTTAGCTACTTTATCACCTTTTACAAATTCAGAATATTTCTGTCCTTGATTGAAGGTGAAACCTTGCATCAGTTCATTGAATTTTGGGAGTACCTGGTTAAATTCCTTCGGTTCTGCTACGAGAATTACATTCATAACCCCTTTACGTCCAAGATATTTGGTCCTGAAGTTTATTGATTCTCCTCCTTCGTTATTAACAATTCTTATTGCCCATTCAAGGTTATGCGTTGTCGGATTATAACGAGGTGGAATTTCCCAGCCGGTAATTTGTAGTGTATGGTACCCTTTTTTTGCTCTTTCTTGGTTTTCTTCTTCCTGCCCTTTTTTTAGCTGTTCAAGGATTTTATCTGCGTCAAGGCTGTCCTTTTCATCGTCTTTGACATATCCTACGTCATCAAAAGTAAATACTGCAAAATAATCCAGGTCTTTAGTAGCTATAAGTCCGAGTTCATCGCCGCTTGGAATATTATGGAATGCTTCAAGAACACGCCTTGTGTCGTTTCCATCAGCGAACATATAATTTTCGCCGAATTTTAATTGAGCATAATCACCAATTGAAGCAGTTGCCGGCCCTTTTTGCCAGTTTACAGAAGGCAGGCTGATATCTTCCGCAGCCAGAACATTACAGGTAAAGGTTAAAGTCATCATCATTACAAGTAGCAGAATACGTTTCATAAAAGCTCCGTTTATAGTTATTTCCGGCTGTTATCCAACCAGGTCTTTCTTTGTAAATATTGATTTTAGCCAGTAACCTTCTTTTTCAATGTTTTCACGGCCACCTTCTTCACGGTCTACAAGGGCAACAATACCCAGAACTTCAAGCCCTTCCTCTTTGGCCCTGTTTACAGCTTTCATTGATGATCCGCCTGTTGTTACAACATCTTCAACAATTATTACCTTTGTTCCCGGCGGAAGATTTTTTCTCCCTTCGAGCCATTGCCCGGTTCCGTGCCCTTTGGGTTCTTTTCTTATTATAAAAGCGTGCAAAGGCTGACCTGCAAGCTTTGCAGCGATTGACGTAGCTGTCGCAATAGGGTCCGCTCCGAGGGTAATTCCTCCCACAGCTTGAACTCCAGGCACTTCTTTGATTGCTTCATAAAACAATTTCCCAACCAAAAGGCCCCCTTCTGCATGAAGCGTAGTCTGTTTCCCGTCAAAATAAAAATCGCTCTGCCTTCCTGAAGCCAGGGTTACAAGGCGCTTTTCATAGGATAATTCCACTATTATTTGCTTAAGTTTTTCTTTTTCTGTCATTGCTCCTCCTTATTAAATAAGTCCATTTGTGGATCAACTCCCATATTAGGGAAGTGTATTGGGTAATCTCCTGTAAAACACGCTGTACAGTAGCTGTCGTACTCAGTTCCGACAGATTTCATGAGGCCAAGATGTGACAGGTATCCGAGGGAATCCGCCGTTATATATTTTTTTACCTCTTCTACTGAATGTGACGCTGAAATAAGCTCTTTTCTGTTTGGAGTATCAATGCCGTAATAACAGGGGCAGTTTGTAGGTGGCGATGATATACGTACATGCACCTCTTTTGCTCCAGCGTGCCTGAGCATCTTTACTATTTTGCGGGATGTTGTCCCACGCACAATTGAGTCGTCTATTACAACTACCCGCTTCCCTTCCAGCACCTCCCTTATTGGGTTAAGTTTTATTTTTACACCAAAATGACGGATGGATTGCTGTGGTTCTATAAACGTCCGACCGATATAGTGGTTTCTTATAAGTCCCAGCTCAAAGGGTAATCCGGCTTCTTCAGCATATCCCATAGCTGCCGGCACGCCTGAATCAGGCACTGCTATCACTATATCAGCTTCTACGTTATGCTCTCTGGCCAGTTGTCTTCCCATTTCTTTTCTTACCATATAGACATTTTTTCCGAATATGTATGAGTCAGGTCTGGCAAAGTATACAAACTCAAATATACATGGCGTAGGGTCTGCTTTTTTCCAGGGCATCATGCTTTTAAGGCCATCTTTATCAATAACAATCATTTCGCCAGGCTCTAATTCCCGGATATACTCGGCTTCGATAAGATCAAGAGCGCAGCTTTCCGATGCCACAACATATGACGCCCCGAGCTTTCCGATACATAATGGACGGAAGCCGCGAGGATCACGTATTGCCACCATTCTGGTTTCTGTAAGGAAAAGTAGTGAGTAGGCCCCTTCAATTTGGTCAAGAGCGGCTATTATCCGTTCTACCAGAGAATCACGCCTTGATGTCGCCAATAAGTGAACAATAATTTCAGTATCCATGGATGACTGGAAAATAGAGCCGTATGCTTCCAGTTCGGCACGGATAATCTGAGCATTAACTATGTTACCGTTATGCGCCACAGCTATTGAACCTCTGGAATAGTCTACCTGTAAAGGCTGTGTATTTTCGATTACAGATTTTCCTGTTGTTGAGTATCTTACATGCCCTATTGCCGCTCTTCCCGGAAGCTCCTTAAAGATTTCATGGTTTCCGAAAACATCCGCTACTAACCCCATTGATCTGTGTCCGTGAAGCGCATAACCATCTGAGGAGACAATGCCGCAAGCTTCCTGCCCTCTATGTTGCAATGCATAAAGTCCAAGATATGTAAGATTTGACGCTTCAGGATGGTTAAATATTCCAAAAATGCCACATTCTTCTTGGGGGCGGGAGAGAATCATGTTTTATACTCCTTAGTTGTGTATGACGCAGGCTTTTGGCCATATGCTGTGTTGCGGTCGTTGTATGTCGTTTGCGTAGGGGCGGCAACCTGCCGCCCGTCGTTTCATTGATTACGATCGTGGGCGGCAGATTGCCGCCCCTACATTACAAAAGATTGCTCTTTACAAAATTTGCCGCATTTCTATAAAGAATCAATCCGTCTCCCTCTTCAGGGAGGTTTTCTCTTGTCCATCTCGGATGCTGGGTGTAATGAACAAAGGCCTCAGGATGGGGCATTAAACCCATAAGCCTGCCTGTCTGGTCACACAGACCTGCTATTGAATTTTGAGAGCCGTTTGGATTGGCAGGAAAATCCGTAGCAGGGGCTATATACTTTTCATCAGAGTACTTTAAAGGGACAAGATGTTCAGATTCTATTCTGTTAATGGTTTCTTGAGAGTCGCACAAAAATTTCCCTTCTCCATGCCGTACAGGAAGGTATATTCCCTGTTCAATCCCTTTTGTGAATATTGACGGAGATAGAGGGTCTGCTTTCAGGTAGCACCATCTATCCTGAAAACGCCCTGATTCATTATGTGTTAGGGTTACTTTTTGTGAAAAATAATCATTGTCAAAACCTGGAAGCATTCCCATCTTTACCATAAGCTGGAAACCGTTACATACTCCCAATATCAGCTTTCCGGCTTCAATGAATCTTTGAAGCTGTTCCACCAGCTTTTCATCTGTTTCTGCAACAGTAGCGTGTTGAAGGCGGTTTGCTTGTGCCTTTGCACTGCCAAGGTCATCTCCGTCAAGGAATCCGCCGGTAAGATTAAGGAAATGAAAATCATCTAAGCGTATTTCGTTTGAGAGTATATCGGCAATGTGAGCAATTACGGCTTCATCAAAGCCGGCAATTCTGCAAGCGTGAGCTGCTTCCATTTCGCAGTTTGTTCCGTTGCCGGTTATTATGATAGCACGGGTGGTTTTTTGCATTGTTACTCCATTAGATGACTTCGGCTTTTGGTCATATGCGGCGTTGCAGCCGTCATGTTTTGTTCGGCGTAGGGGCCGTTGGTAAACGGCCCGATGATAAAAATATTCAATATGGGCGGATTGCCATCCGCCCCTACGAGCATTCCGAAGAATCGGACTGTCAATGGCCGTCTCTACGTATTTTATTCCGAGCAACCGATAGCGGTTACCCCCTGCATATTAAACATACAATTCTTACCTAATCCTCTTACTGTTCAGACAATTAGGCAACCTTATAAAATTATAAAATTTTTTCTGTAAAAAATGCCAGCCCAGATATTACCTGAGCTAACAGAAATAGCAATAGCAAAAGTATCAAAACAAGCAATTGCCTAATAGTATAAATAGAAGTACAATTAGGCAAGAAATTAGAGCTCTTTCAAAGTTTTCTGCCATGCCTCTTTCAACTCCGCCAAACCGGCATTTACCACTGCGTTCCCCGCTATTCCTTTAATAGCAAGGGCAGGCTTTTCTGTTACAACACCTATCTTAGCAAAATTGTTATTTTTCATACAATCTTCAAATTTAGCCTCATTTTTTGGGAATACCGTTACTAATAGGCGTGATGCGGATTCGGAGAACAGAAGGGCAATGTCATTCTTCCTGGCGCTGTCGCTGCTCCATAAGACCTTAGAAAGATCAATTTCCATTCCATATCCACCTGCAAAGGCACTTTCTGCCGCTGCTATTGCAAGACCTCCGTCTGAAAGATCATGGCAGGACGCTATAAGCTTTTCTGTTACGGCTTTGTGATAAGCTTTATACATTTCATAGGCTTTTTTGCTGTTTACTTTTGGAACGCTGTTCCCTGTAAAGCCTTTCAGTTCGAGATATTCTGAACCACCAAGCTCGTCTTTTGTTTCGCCAAGGAGATATACGCTGTCTCCTGCTCTCTTAACATCCATTGTTACTGCAAGACGGGCATCTTCAATTTTTCCTATAACTGAAAAGAGAAGAGTAGGGGGAATGGAGATTTTTGTTGTCCCGTCATAAAAGTCGTTCTTCATGGAGTCCTTCCCTGATATG
>Ga0123357_10002411_pt1 | contig 20844 bp, 14 predicted proteins | sample TergutEmb28metaG_FD_89873 | JGI IMG/M metagenome (GOLD analysis project Ga0123357, IMG submission 89873) | Embiratermes neotenicus P4 segment gut microbial communities from Petit-Saut dam, French Guiana - Emb289 P4 | ecosystem: Host-associated > Arthropoda: Insects > Digestive system > Gut ... | reverse complement strand
GAGGGACGAGGTAACGGGGGAATGGAGGAGATTGCATAACGAGAAGCTAAATGACTTGTACTCCTCACCCAATATTGTGCGGGTGATAAAATCGAGAAGAATGAGATGGGCTGGGCATGTGGCATGTATGGGTGGGGAGAGGGGGGTGTATAGGGTCTTGGTGGGGAAAACGGAAGGAAGGAACCACTGGGGAGACCTAGGCGTAGATGGGCGGATAATATTAGAACGGATCTCCAGGAGGTGGGATGTGGGTATATGGACTGGATTGGGCTGGCCCAGGATAGAGACAGGTGGCAGACGCTTGTGAGTGCGGTAATGAACCTTCAGGCTCCGTGAAATGCGGGGAATTTCTTGACTAGCTGCAAACCAGTTAGCTTCTCAAGAAGGACTCTGCACCATGGAACAAGTAAGTAAGTATAATTCTGATATATTATAAAATTAAATAATAAAAAGATCTTCCTAATGTGGCCTACAAACAAACACACAACCATTTAGTAATGGAACCATTAAAAACAAAAATGCTTTGATACTGATATAAGTCAATGGGTTAGGAAACAGAACAGTGTTAGCTGGGGCTTACCAGGTTGTTCTTAATGTCGATGACACGTCTGTTCTGCCACCTGGTTTCAAATTTGTCACAGAAGTAAACGCATCTTGCTGCCAACACACACCTGTGTACGTTGAATGTGCACCCATTCACCACAAATGTCACATCACTCAACTCACCAGTCTCCAGAAGTCTGAAATTGTTAATTAATTGTTGGTTATTCAACAGTGATCTATCACCATCTGAGGTTCAGAGCCATCATACACGAGATGTGCATGATCCTAAACAGCAAGCACAGAGGGTATTTACAAACGGCAGTCCAAAAGCAGTCTTTTATGTTTTTTATTCCATGCTATTTACAAGCTGGACAAGCAAAAACTTTACAGAACTTTATTATGACGATGAAGGCGTAGTTACTTTTCAATGCAGTCTCCATCTTTGTCAACAGTCTTCTGCCATCTTCGAACAAGCACACGTATTTCCACCTGGTAACAGTTGGTCTCGCTCCTGAAGCCATTGGCACAGCATTCTGCAGTGTCTTACCTTTGGCATAATGACGCCCTTGCAGGCTCTCTGTCAAAGAACCAAACAGGTGATACTTTGAAGATGTGAGGTCATGACCATACAGTGGATGCTGCAATACTGCCCATCCAAAATCTGTAACATCCTCCATGGTGCGCACACGTTTGTGCTCTAGCATTGTTATGTAAGAGCAACACTTCACTTTTCTTGTGGGATGAACTCAACATATGTGGACAATCAGATTTCTTGGCATTTCAGTACAGCAGTTGTCAAAATTCAATTCTGTTCCCCGGGTGAGAAGTTCATAGGAATAACACATCTCACCCCAAAACTCTGTAACGATGGCTTTTCAAGCTCATGGCAAACTCCTGAGTTTCTTCTTCCTTGGGGATCCGTGATGACGTTACATGGCACCATTCCATCAATTTCTGTTTGAATTTGGATTCAAAATGGTGGATGCAGGTTTCATCCCCCATGGCAATCTGTGATAGGAAGCCCTCACCTTCATTGTTGTACTGGTGTGAAAGATCACTAGTGATTGCTTTTCTTGTCTGTGTGTGTGTGTGTGTGTGTGCGTGTGTATCTGTCAGCATTTGTGGCACCGAACTAGCACAGGACATGGAATAGCCAAACTCATCAATAACTGTCATTATACCGTCTTTAACGATGGACAGGGGCCAGCAAAATTTGTGTCTTGTTATATGCCAGTCACCACACATCAGTGACACCATATAATCTGGTAACCACAAACATTTCAGAGAAAACTACAGCCTCCACAATCAAATTACAAGCTGAAGATGAAGGCAGCAGGATCCTTGAGGTATACAGCACCGTATCCCAGTACACAATCATCGTAATATTCACCAACATGATCTGCCATAAGAACCCCAAACCTCACCTATCTCAGCTAGAAAGGTGATCAACATTCAACAAACACATAAATGTAGCACACTATGAAAAGTACTGAATTACACAGTCAATAACTGAACCAAAATATCTTAAGCTTTACAGGTGACCTACTCTTGGAAATATGTAAGTGTTGGCAAACCAGATACAATCACAGATACGAGGACACACAAAACCAATAACATTTGCTCAAACAAATTACAATGAATAACCTGTCCTACAGGCTACAGCTAGTCTAAAAATTCCCCACATTTTATGGGCACTGAAGTTTCATTATCACATTTACAAGTGCCTGCCACCTGTCCCCATTCTGAGCCAGATCAATCCAGTCCATGCCCCAATTCCCACTTCCTGAAGATCCAGCTTAATATTATCCTTCTATCTATGCCTGGGTCTTCCAACTGGTCTCTTTCCCTCAAGTTTCCTCACCAAAACCCTTTACACCTCACCTCTCCTTCATACATGATACATGCCTCACCAATCTAATTCTTCTCAATTTGATGTATTCTTAACAGTGTCACAATTACTGCACGGCCTGGCATGAACAATAGCTGCACTTCTGCCTTATTTAGTGTTATACATTAAGAGTCTAAGTACTGAGGTACAAAACAAATTATGGAACTAAAACACTAAAGAAGCAATGACTTAAGTGCCTATCAGCTACATATTCACATCCCTCCAAGCCTGGAATACATTTTTTTTAAAATCACACCTCTTAATAACTTACCTTCTGAGGAATTCGTCATACAAGTCCCTCCGCATTGTGTGACTTGTGACAATTTTATAATTCAACAGTACTTTTCTAATTTGATCTGTTAGTGCTCCATACAAACACCGCTCACCATCAAATGTGTTGGCCTCACACCTTGCTCCATTAGCTAAGAGATATCGCACAATATCAGTGTGGCCACACAGACAGGCATAATATCTGAAAATGACATAACAATAAATGTTGAACATCTCTTAGGGTTATGTTATAACTAAGGTTAAGTAACAGGAACTCAGTATTTTACCGCAGATATAATACTCATTAAAAGCAATGCATCATGTTTGTAAACTACTGGACAACTTACAGAGGTGTGCTATCCCATTTGTCACGCACATTGACATTTACTTCCTTGTGTTCAACAAGATACCTGGAAGAAAAAATTTAACACGCATAACCTAAGCTGCCAAAATAATTATGGTGGCAAGTTGAAGCATTAAAATTGGAGGAAATTAAATGAAATCTGGAACTGAGAACGCTTTTTGGTTTTGCTGTTAAGTTGTAATAAGAATATAAAAAATTAGCACATTTTTGTGAGGCAAGAACTGACAATACTCACTCAATTCTATTCAAGTTTCCTCTCTTACAACTAGAAAATAAGTCATTCAAGTCCATGGCAATAACAAATAAACACTTTCAGTGCACATTAGCTTTCAATTCACACCATCATTTGATTTAACGTCACCACGTCCCCTCGCATCATTGATTACAACATCAACCGCCAGGGATAATCAATTACAACACCAGTGGTATTCAATCTATGCTCTGCGGAACCCTATTATAGGAGTTTAGTAAACAGTTCTGCTTTACAATGAAATTAGTAAATATAATTCTCACAAATTGTGATTCTGTTATTATTCACCATTCTTGGACATAATCGAACCTGGATTTCTTTTCAGTTTATATCACAAGTAATAAAATATTCCTCTTGATAAATGTGTGTATTTAATTGTTCACAATAAAAGTGCGTGATTCGCAAAGTACCGGTTCTTCCATTAACTACGCGTGGCTACCAATGGACACAACATCCCAGTAAAATTCAAATCTGAACCGTGGACCTAATTTTCGGAGACAATTATTCGTGCAGCTCACTCGTCTATAATATGTCACTGATTTTCATCAGTATGCAAATTTAAAAGTAGTCGACTATATGAAATAGGGTTTGAGTTTTTCAATGTAGATGGCGGTGTAGTTCATGGGAGAAAACACAGATAACCAAAGCATTATTTAATTAATAAAGTCGTTCATCAATCATCTAGCCAAATCATTATTAATTTATAGAATTATACAGAACACATTCTATTGTGGATCCTCCCCGTCTGCATTACTGCCATGATATTAGTCTAGTGAGGTATGACCTGTGGTCTGGTGGCAGCGCTGTGATCCATGTTAGTAGCTGCTTACCGTTTTTAACAGACATGAGGCGTGTGAGGTTTGCCAGCTAAAGGGCAAGTCGTGGTACCAAAAATATATGACGATAAGTACATGAAACTAGTATGTATCATCGTACCTTGAAATACGTCTATAATGTTATGACACTGGACATAAAATTTGTTCTGCCACACTTCCGCCTTATTTCAGTGATGACTGTCATTATGTAGAAGGTAACCAACGTGCACCAAGTGATAATTGCTTACGTAATGCGTAGAGCATCGCACACAGATCATATATCATCGCATACAACTAGGGATTTGCCGTGTGTAAAAGTATCTGTTGAGGTGCAGTTAGGAGTAAGTGTATGTAATTTCTATATAGGACAAAGCCAAGGTTGTAGAACACATAGTGCAAATACAGTACGTGATTCACATATGTTGTACTTGCGTACTGTTATAGATACAATTCGTTGTAATATAATACTTATGACATTGTATCATAAGTAATCTTGTCTATTATCTTATATTTTATGTGGACCAATTGCATATCCAGTGATTTCTATGTAAACTCGTTTTAATAGAATGGGAACAAATGAGTATGTATTTATAACTACGTGTGTTATGCAGAGAAGAATGAATATGTCAGAAACTTTTTCAAAAGTATCTCATTTCGAATAACTGATAAGGTCAGCAATCAGCATATGGATATTACGTTTGTACTTCGTTTGGCCTAAATATTTTTTACACTCTTGTGATATCCACAACCAGTGACAGTAACAAGAGTAAGAATTTGCAGGGAAGGGGATCTGTATTAAGTTTCTTAATAATTCTGTATAGTAGCCTCTCCTTAACACTTGTCATTCTAATTATTTAATTTTGCAGGGTAAACACTTTCTTACTCTGATACTCTTCAAGATGATTATTCATAAGATGTGATGGAGTGTAAGTAGACAAAGTAAGTTAGTTTTAATGTACCACTGGTGAGTTGTGTGATGTCCCTTATAGCAAAACATCTTGAACCTACTTTATGGCTAATATGTTTATTGTACTTTTTACATGGTTATTATCAATATGTAGCCCAAGGACTGCTGTGCCCATTCCGGTTGTTTTCTTATTATCCCTGCTAGTTTAGATTAGTACATATTTTATTATTAGGAAAAAATAATGTTTGTTTTTGTAAACATTTTCAAACCATTTGATCAAGGTAGCAAGTACAGCATGCATACAGTTTTGATAGTAGTCTGTTTCCAGATGTGAAATGATTATGTGATTAACGAAGTGTGCAGCTTAGGGCAGTTTATGCATGCACGCATATTATTGATGTATAGATGAGAACCAAATGCTGAACCTCGAGCGACTTGCATGTGTTTCATTGTGAGCTGGTGTTATTGTTTCATTGTTGCTGGCTTTATTTTCTTTTTGTTTGTGTGTGTTCAGGGGAGGGACTCTTTAAGGTGTGAATTAAACTACTGTCAAGCTTGGGTTCAGAATCATAAAATTTTAGTTTTATCATAATTCTTGAGTCACATAATCACATTGTTTTGTGAGGTTATAAAATATGTCACCAATGTGGATTTTGTAATAAATGACACAAAAACAAAGTCTGTGAATTTTGCATTTTGAGGTAAAGATATTTTGCCATTTTAGTTCAGGGTTTCATTTTTGAGTATGTAAGTTATCCAGGGAAATTTCTTGTGTTCTTTGATTCATTATATAGCTAAGTTTCATCAAACATATGAATTATTTTGTTTGACAGAATGAACTGCATTTTTGATTACATAGGTCCATAGAGATGATAACTCAAATGTTATTATTAACTGTAGTCCATTTGAGAAGTTCATAGGCTTCACTTCAGTCTTTTGTTCATGCATTATTTAATTTTGAGTATACTTTTAATTCTTCCCAGAGTCATTGAGAGGTCACGACTGAATGAGTGTGCCATAAGTTTAGGATTGTTGCTAATATGATTATTTATCTTTGTTAATAGGCTCTTTTCTACTGTAGAATATTTTTCTGTTTTCTTTTCCGGAGTTTTCTGGAATATTTTTATCTCTTCTTAGGTGTAATCAGTTTGAAAACATGTATGTATATACATATATGTTTTGTGTTTAATGACTTGTTTTAAAATCCTAAAACATTTTCTGTAGTGAATTTTCTTTACTTGGTAGTTACTGTAATGAAAGTTGTGATATACATCACCCCAGAACCAAAGGGTTGCCAGACAGAGCAGTTTCTCACATATTATATTGTTATACCAAACCATTTAATTTAATGCTTCATATCCTGTTCTGTTTACCCTGCTACACTATTCCTTTTTAATCAGTACATATTACATGTGTTGTATGTGTAATCTACAAAACCAGAAATATACCAGAAATGGCTGAACTCTTGGTATCATTGGTGGGTGCTGTCAGGTGGTGGAACTTGTGGTTCATAGGGCGTACCATATAATCCATTGCCAGATATCACAGTTGTTGACCATATTAGCAGTATATTTTGATACCTGTTGTAGCCGATCATTTTTTGTTTAGTTGTTTCTTAGGATTGCTGGCGTCAGTTACGGACGGTTCATGACCATGCATTGTAGGTTAATCTGTCAACGTATATTCAGAACCATTGGTGGTAGGTAGGAGGGGAGAGATTTAAATTCCAAAACAGTTAGGAGCTGATAATGGATGCTATCAGTCCAGTAAGGAAGTCAGTAGCATACAAGTGTGGTGTGAGTGAGGGAGTACAGAGAAGTGACTGTGTCAATTTCTTAGAAAATGATCTAGTTGTTTTACTGGATATAGCACTCCATTTATTATATCAAGAATAAAATGAATAAGTGAAACATAAGTGAAAAGAAATGATTAAAACTATATGTGATTTGGTGAACCACACCTGTTTCCCGGAAGAGGATCACCTACCAGACTGAGCGCGTCGGGACAGCGAGTTACAAAGGGTGATTGTGTAGACTGTAGATGGTATTTTGTGGTACAGGTGTTTTGATGAAGTAATTTTACTGATCAAATAGACAGGTTGAATTATGGTTATTGTAGCAAATCTTGTAACTTTCTGGTTTTGTGTTTGCAGGAATTCATAATATGTAAGTATAAAATGGAAACCAGAAGTAGTGGTTACGGCTGTTGCGTAGGTGCTGGTGGCATTCTTTATGCATGCAATGACATTTCTGTAACGAAGAGAGAACCTCCTGTGTGGTTGACCTTCATTGGGATCTTCTTCAGGCGCCGCGTCATGATGGCTGCACTCAGGATTGGACTGGCAGCATATCTTATCAATCGCTATGAACATTTTGGGCTTATGTGTTGTTTTAGTGCTGCTGTGATGTGCTTTATTCTGTAACTGTGACCTAGACAAATCATGTGTTACCTGTTTTTATTTTACCTCTTTTCCTTTTGTCTGTGCCTAACGTAATTATAATATCAGTGGTTTTGTTATTTTGAAGTCTCTTTTCTTTTTAGTTTGCAGTTTGTGAGGCGGCATCAAAATTGATGTGTTCTGCATTAAATTAAAACAATAAATAAACATGTTTCGTGTACTTAATAAAAACGGAATATTTGTAAAGTACCAGCGGTTTTTGCTGCCAGTGAGAAGCGAGTTTAATTTAAGTGGCCTAAAACTAAGTAGTGCTGTAAGAATTGACAGATGTGTTACGAAACCGGCAAGTTTCAATAATGCAAGTGTTGCACTTCAGAGTGGTGGATTCAGAGTTGAATTTCAGCTGCAAAGGAAACCGTTTCATGTTTCGGCAAGTAGACAAGCTCTTCCGCCTCTTGTCATCGTCATTCTTAGGCCTCTCTCAAGGATTGCAGCAATTTTGTTCGGAAGGAGGCTGAGGAAGTGGTGGAGAGCATTGCCTCCAGAACAGAAACAAGATTTGATACTCAGATTGAAGAAAAGGAAAATGACATTACTAGGTGTGTTATCCTTTTTCCACAGAGTCTAAATTCATGATATGTTGACACTGTCACACTAGTTTTCCTTTTAAGGGCCACTTTAAAATACAATAACAATCTGCTTGAGCCTTTTCAGGTACACACATGTGTAATTATGAATTGCTAAATGTCAAAACATTGCTCATATATTTTTTCGGTTCCTAGACCCATCACATGGTGTCATTGGAATTTTTCATTGACATGATCCTTTCAGCCTCACTGTGGCCCTGGGGTCAACTCAGCCTCTTACAGAATTGAGTAAAGGTAAATCAGTCCCATTACAGGTCCGAGGTGCCCATAGGGTTCCAGGAAGTTAAGGTTCCCAGTTTACACGACAATGGCCCAGGATGGTGGTAAGGTTGTCAGCCTTACGCACCAGCCACTTATTACCCCTAGGAAATACTCCTGGTACCCATTTCTGTTAGAGGCTGAGATGACCCCAGGGTCATAGTGCGATCAGAAGGATTATGTCAATGAAAAGTTCCAATGACGCCATCTGGAATCGAACCAGCAACCTTCCGATTTGTAGCACAGCACCTTAACCACTGTGCTGCCATGGTCCCCAACAGAAATGAGTACCAGGAATATTTCCTGGGGTGTAAAGGCGGCCGGTGTGTAGGGCTGACAACCTAACACCTTCATGTGCTGATTGTCTTGAAATGTGGTAGCCTCAACCTCCTGGAACCCTCAGGGCCTGTCCAGGCCTGTCATGGGATTGCTTTGCTTTACCCATCACAAAGGTAGATTAAATTACACGAGATGTGAGGTTCTCGTGATTGCCATTATTGAGCTGCTTGTAGTCTGGTAGGTATGTACTGCTTCCTTCTTGTTTGGGATGTGTGCGCACGCACTTACAGTGATGATGGCAGCAGCAGGTTCCTCTGAAACATTTTTACATATCTCTCAGACTACGCAGTGCTAACATCTGAGATGACAGTAATGTTTTAATTATAAATCCTAGAGATTACCATCCTGATTGTGGTACTGTGTAGTAAGGTAGAGCGTGAGTGATGTTTTGAGGAATTTGCTGGCCCCATCTTTGGGTCTTATGTTGAACTAATGTTACTCAGTACAGGTCAATGCTTAGGGCTCGATGACCAGAGAATGGCAGTGTGATTCACAGCATGTCCAGTGATTTCACTCTTGTTTACAGCATGCTGACTGGCTGCCTCCTATCGCATGGGTTCCAGGGGATAGGGTAAATGGGCTAGGGCATGATGGTGCCTGCTCATCCCCATTCAGTACTTGAATAATGTGGATACTATGTCTGCCCTGTTATGTATGTTTCTTAATTTAGCACAGTGACAACTGTACTGGTACCAAACAAAGTCTTAAAATTTATCATTGTTGGTGAAATAAAAATATATAAAAATGCAAGAAACAAATTTGTTTTAATGCTGTTTATACAACTAGAGATGACGATAGATAAATAACATATCTGTATCATGCTGTCATTAGGCTCAAAGTAGAAGGGGTGTTGTTTAAATTGTGTGTGTTGTACTCCAGTACCTGACGTTATACTGAGTGTCAGTGCACACGAGGGCTGATCAGAAATGTTTGGGGACAGTATTTATCGTAGGAAAACTGAAGCACTTAGAAGGTACTCTTAGATATCTCCTCAAAGTGGGATCGTTCAGATTATGTGGAGCAATTGCAGCAGTCCGTGAACTAATCAGTTTATATGTGGCAGGCTTGTTTTGGATTGGCCTTCAGCTTCCCTGCAGTGTTTAGTTGTTTCTCTGCGAAGTCTTGAAGTCCTTCTCCCCTTCGGGGTTATCTTCAGCCTGGGGAAGAGGAAGAAGTCGCAGGGGATCGAGATGATGAGTAAGGTGCATGGGGAGTCACTGGGATGCTGTGGTTGGCCAGGATCTCCCTGACACCGGGAGCTGCTGTTCACATCGCACTGTCGTGGTGAAGAAGCCAGGTATTGGAAGATCATTTGTGAGGCTGTTTCCACGTAACTGCATCTTGAAGATGTTGCAGAGTGCTTCTGTGAACAGTGTGATTTATTGTCTGGCCTTGGGGAATAAATTCGTTTGTCTGGCCTTGGGGAATAAATTCGTTTTTCTGGCCTTGGGGAATAAATTCCTTTGTCTGGCCTTGGGGAATAAATTCATTTTTCTGGCCTTGCAGAATAAATTCGTTTGTCTGGCCTTGGGGAATAAATTCATTTGTCTGGCCTTGGGGAATAAATTCGTGATGCACCAGACACTCCACACCAAGGAAGGTGATCAGCACTGTTGTAACTTTGACTGAAACTGTGATAATTTTGAATGAGAACGACATGTGTATGTCTAGGACAAACTCAGCGCTGCTTCTCCAAGTGCTTCCATCATCTTACGTGTTTGGGGTGGCCGTATTACCAGGTTTGTAGCGCAACTAATGGAAATGCAGCAAAATTCTATGAACGTGATGTCGGATAATTTGAAAGTTCTGATAATCTGGTACTTGACAAGAGTAGTCCTTTTTACCAAAACGACGTGACAGCAGTGAAGCAGGCAGATACCTGGAATATGTTCAGAAAGACCTTCAAGAGTGTCTGTACATCAACTGTTGTGGTATCTTTTGACCCTTTAGCTCCTATTCTGTTAACTTCTTCAGTTATGCAGGACTCCAGAAAATACAAAAGGGTACCCTGAACCAGCAGATGATGGACATATATACTGTTGGAATGCACCTCTGACTTCTTGTACCGGCCAAGTATAGGAGCAGTAACAAAAACATTATGTGTAGTATCTTACATCTGTAAAGGTATCATCCGATCTGCAATATTCGATAATTCAACACCTGTCCAGCCCCATGTGAGTTGGATTAATAGAATTTTGCTCTACATTGCTCCTTCAACACATCATTTTACAATCTGATGGAGTTCAATAACACACTATAAAGACCATCACTTCACAATGAGTCAACCTGCCATTTGCTTCTCTTATGGACATTGTTAGAGGGTGTTGCCAAATATCCTACAGTGTTTTCACTCTGACACTGTTAGTAGTTTCTGTAGGATGAATTCTGTCCTGGATATTTTTGATCAGCCATACCAGTATGTACATGCTGTGCTGTGTAGTGTTAGGTACAGCAAAAGGTTAGAATATGGAACCGGTGTATCTGGTAATGAAATGGTGTCTCCTGTTCCAAAAGGAAGCTGGACAAGATAGGATTGCTGATAACAGACATTGAATTCTGTATTGGTCACTTCAGTATTATATCAAACTTAGTGCTAAAGTGGCCTGTTGTGTTTATGGCCGGAGACGGAGTGATGGTGGTTGAGAATATGTGGATGTAGGACGTAGAAAGTAACAGGAGGCTGGAGAAAATGGCATAATGCAGAACTACATACTCTTCTTCAGTTAGTAGGAGGCTGATAAATTTGAGGGGGTGGGGGGGTGGCATTGTTAGTTTGGGTTTGTTTTAAATACAGGAATGGCTAGAAATGTATGAATTTTTGCTTGGAAAAATAAAGAAGAGATACCTATTGGTATGTAGTCTAGATGGTGAAAAGAAGTGAAGTGCACCATTGTACAGGCACTGAGGCTCTGTACAGGCCGTACAGACCAGAGGGGGAGTAGAAGTATAGCTCTACTCTTTCTTGACCATGGCACTAGAAGGGGGTGAGGGGTCAGCGTCACACCCCGGCTGCTCTTTACCCCTGAGAAAGACCCGGGACCCATTGTACAGGAGGCTGGATGGGCCCCAGGGCCAGTCTGGACAGGTGTGTAAAATCTCGCCGCCACCGGGATTTGATCTCTGGACCATCCAGCCCATAGCCAGTCACTATACCGACTATGCTACCCGGCCCACAGTCTAGATGGTAGGATGGTATTAAAATTTCTCTTAAATAAATGGTATGGGAGGTTGTGGACTGGATTCACCTGGCACAGAATATATATATATATATCTGTGAATATGGGAATAAAGGTGAGGGCTGCACAAAAGGAAGGGAATTTTTTACTAGCTGAATAACTAGTAGCTTCTGCAGCAGGGCTGACTCTGGGCTTAGTTACTGCTAAAACACTCTTGTATGGGAAAAAACATCATAACCATTAACTGAAAAGTTTTATTAGGTTGTCTTTCTGGCCACATTTGTTTCCAAGGTAGAGGCTTAACTATGTGCATTCCGGTGTTTCCAGAAATAGGAACCTCTTCATTCTAAACTCTTTGTGATAAAATGTGATATTGTAATGATATATATCTGCCACCTTATATCAGCAAACTAGGACTGCCACTTGACTTAAGGTTCAAAGTGATTTTGATTTTTTTTGTATTGTTTTCCTGTTGTGTGTTGTGAATCAGTGTCTGTATTTATTGTCAGAGTGAACACAACCGTCAGAACACAATACATTAATTTGTCATCTAATACATGTTTCACCCACCTTTGGCCATCATCAGGTAGATTTTACAACAGCATACATGGAAAAGAATACCAAGTTGAAGGCCTTGTCTCCACAGTTAATACACTGAAAGACGTGAAATTTAGGTTCTTGCTCCCTAAAAGGAAATAATAAAATGTACAGCAGTGGTTAAAATTGATTAAAAATTAAATTATATAATAATTATTGAATTTTTAGATAAAAGAGATATAATTATGGAATAATACAGTATAGTGGATGTGGTTTGTATAATTGGTGTTGGTTTTTCACAGTTGTAGGTTTTAATGCGCTGAGTATTTACGGTGTATTGCATAGTTTTTCACGTACGTAGTTCCCCCCCCCCCAATGCCCCCACATGTCCTTGTGGACTTGGTGGTCTTCCCTCCTAGGCATGGCAGAAGTGTAACCGACTTCTGAGGTTGGGATGCCCATGAGGCAAGGTTACGTTGTCCCGATGATGTGAGTGGTGATGTAGGAGGATGTAGTGCCAGGAGGGCCCTTAAACCTAAATTCTACTAACCTACCCAGACCATGGTCACCGCGGGAATCCTCCCTTTCAGAGAAAATTCCCACAGTAGAGCCGGGAATCGAACCCGGGACCTCATGATTAGTAGGCAGAGACTCTGACCACGAGGCTGATCAGTTTTGTTAGATGTATGTGTCTTGCATCGACTGCTTTGGAACACCCTGTACTGACAGTGGAGCTATTGAACTATGTGGCTTGTTTTGTTGTATACAGAGATCTGTAAGTTCATCTGTTCCAAAGTGATGATATGTGAAGGTCATAGTTACTGTATGTGTGTGTAATGTAACATTGCTTGTGTGCCATGTAGTAGTTATAAGTTACGTGTTCTGCCCACTATTCTTTTATCTAAAATTCAGCAGTACTTATATTTTAATTTTTAACCAATTTTAACCACTAGTGTGTAAAGGTAAAGGTAAAGCAGTCCCATCACAGGCCCGGTGGAACCCAGAGGGTTCCAGGAAGTTAAGGTTCTCATATTTCATGACAACAGCATAGGATGGTGGTAAGGTTGTCAGCCTTACGCACCGACCACCTTTAACCCAGGAAATGCTCCTGGTACTCATCTCTGTTAGAGGCTGAGTCGACCCCATGTCCATAGTGCGATCGGAAGGATTTTATATCAATGAAAAATTCACTGACACCAGCTGGGATCAAACCAGCAATCTTCCGATTTGTAGCACTAGTGTGTATTTTATTTATTCCTTGTAGGGAGTAATAGTCCATTTCTGGAGATCAGGATGCAGGACAAGGCACAGTATGAAGACTGATAACAGTTCCTTTCAAAGGGTGGAGGAGTTCAAATAATGGGGAACAGCCTTATATTATATAAATATATAATATGTAAATCATAATTCTATTCAGCAAGAAATTAAGAGCAGATTGAAGTCAGGAAGAGGAGAGGTGTGTAGAGGGTTTTGATGGGGAAACCTGAGGGAAAGAGACCACTTGGAAGACCCAGGTGTAGGTGGGAGAATAATATTAAGATGTATCTTCAGGACGTGGGATGTGGGGGGTTGGACTGGATCGAGCTGGCTCGGAATAGGGACAGGTGGCGGGCACTTGTGAATGCAGTAATGAACTTTGGGGTTCCATAAAATGTGGGGAATTTCTTGACTAGCTGAGAACCTGCTAGCTTCTCAAAAAGGACTCTGCTCCGTGGAGTAAGTAAGTAATAGTGTAAATCTGGTGTATTTCAGTGTATTAACTGTGAAATGGAAGCCACCACCACCATGCTCTTTCCTTTGTATGTTGTACAGTCTTCTAGATCATGGTCAGAAGTGACCGAAACATGTGGTGGATGGCAACTGATTGTACAGTGTTCAAAAAGTTGTGTTCACTCAGACAATAAAATACAGACATTATTTTGATATAAAAGGTAAAGTGATCCCGTTACAGGCCCGGTGTGGCCCAGAGGGTGGGTAGAGTTATAGCTCTACTCTCCCATTACCGGGCACTAGAAGGGGGTGAGTGGTTAGCAGCATGCCCCAACCGCACTTTACCCCCGGGAAAGACCCGGTACCCATTTTACAGGAGGCTGGGTGGGCCCCAGGGCTGGTCTGGACGGGTGGAAATTCTTGTCCCCACCATGATTTGATCCTGGACCGTCCAGCACGTAGTCAGTCACTATACCGACTGAGCTACCCGGCCCACATTATTTTGAGATTGATCAAAACGTATTTAAGACACAAGTCTTAGGACTTAAGTGAGGTAAAATATTCTTTGTTTTGTATGTTTCTTTACCTTAACAGATTTACTGTGAAGATTTGAACTGGTTCTGTTGTGGCCTGGTGTTTGAAGAGTGATGAAGATTTGTTTGTATAACTCGATTCATTATTGTGTGTAAGAGCATGTCATCTGATGTAGGAAAACCACATGAAATGGAGTTACACATGTCTTTGATATCAAGGCCAATGGTAAGAACTTACCTGGCATTGTTAGGTGGAGGCATTTTGTATTCCTGTTGCAGCCATGATACGTCACACATATCATTACTTTTAGCAGTGTACCACATTTTCTATGATGTAATGGATAGTATTATAAAGAGTTTAAATGAAAGTTCAGCTCAGTTTGGATTGAATATATTTATGTCTAAAAGTAACCATGACAATGGTGTTACAGCATCTGGTGCCGTGGTTTCAGCAGGACTATTATGGTACTACTTGAGTCATCTTGAAAAGGACCCCATTACAGGCAGGACGAAGTTCATTGCAATTAATCATGAGCAGCTGTTACAAATAGCACAGATAGAACTTGCAATGGTGAGTTCATTCTGTAAGGTCTGAACACCAATATGATTACTTGGAACATCTCATGAACAGTCATCATACTAATCTAGATTTATTTTATACAGCGAACGTATGCTGTAAAATATATTTGTAGTATGTACATCTGATGATTTTTCATTGACATAATCGTTCTGGCTGCACTATGGCCTTGGGGTCAACTTAACCTCTAGTAGAAATGAGTACCAGGCTATCTCTTGGGGGAGTAAAGGCGGCCAGTGTGTAGGGATGACAACATTGCCACCTTCATATGCCAATTGCCCAGAAATTCTGCGAGCTTTAACGTCCTGGAGCCCTGAGGGCCTGTCAGTGCCTGTGTAAGGACTGCTTTTACATCTGCTGAAGATTATTGTCTTCTTAGATGTGACACCATGTCTCCTGTTGAAAGTTTACCATCTCGGAGAAATGCCTGCATCCATATTCAGGGTACAAGACTACACTGTGTCGAAGAAAACTGCAGGACTACTACCCATTCTTTACCAGCATCTAGCCTCTTGCAGGCATGTCCTTTTCATTCTTTCCTTCTATCCCCTTATATCCTGCCACCTATTATCTTCTTCTTCTGTCCCCCCATCCTTTCCTCACCTCTTTTCCTGTATTACAAGAACCATGCAGTGCAGACATTGACACCAACACCAATACTCCCACCGACCCATTCCAGGCCTGCCCTTACCTGTTGTCTTCCCCACAACCCCTGATTGTGTCATCCGTACCTAACATCCCTCACCATTGTTTCTCATGCAGAATATTATTCTATTATTGTTATAGAGGTAGGAAGTTCGTCCAAAACAGTAGTAAAGTGATTGCCTCCTTCCACATTTATACGCACTCATCATTCATATTATCATTCAACATAGTAACCTCTTCTGTTGAAATATTATTATGAAATGAATTAAGAAACAATAAATGCCATAATTTATCTTGTTATGAATCTGAACTTGCACATTCTACGATTTCTTTTCTTTGGTCTGTTCACCATTATGTTTGTCATGTTGCAGCAAGTAGAATTGTACCGAGACAAGTTTCTGCCCCCATCTCATCCTGCGTATGAGAGAGTCGTTAACGTGGCCAACCGACTAATTAAGAGCAACCAGGAGATTCCACAGCTGCAGCGCACAAAGTGGCTTGTGACCGTTGTCAATGAACCATCAATCACCAATGCCTTTGTGTTACCAGTGAGTCATTTGATTTTTCCTGCCCATTGTGCAAAGATATTGCTTTTGTATGCATATACACATATCCTCTTCAGGGTTGTTGAAGCATGTTGGCATACCAAGAATATATATGACATTCATACAGCCCAGAGATGAAAGATAGATAGATAGATAGATAGATAGATAGATAGATACATATATACATAGATAGATAGATAGCTAGATACATAGATTTATTTATTGATTGATTGCACTTGGGTTTGGGACTTCATGGTTCTGATGCACCTAGGCCTTAATTAACGGGCTCTTTGTGCCCCATGTCAAATCATGGGAGCCCCATAACTTTACTGAAGTTCCAGGTGGCCCCCAAGCTTATGCTCTCAATATCCTCCGGCTCCAAGAAAAAAGAGCCCAGATACGCATGTCTGAGTGAGGCCAAAGCCTCACATTCACAAAGAATGTGAGCCGAGGTTTCCTCTCTCACTGCACACCTCCTACACAGTGGACTGTCCAGCAGCCGTAGTAGTAGGTGAAGATGTCTCCTCAGGGTGTTATGTCCAGTGAGATTAAGGGTAACTTTCTTATCTGTTTGATTATTCATTCAGTAATGAGATGTATTTCATACAGGTGGCCATTGTTCTGTCAGAGCAGAGGTGATGAAGCTGATAAATCCACACAACCTTCATTTGATGGATTTTAGATTCCCCAGAGATGCAAGGAACTGGAACACGAATCTTTTACTTTATTTCATCTGATTGTTTTTACTGTGTGAAGTTAACCTTTTGGCGCCGGAATTATTTTTTAAAATTTTAGCACACCCTGTATATAAAATGTGAATAATACAGGACCCAAGTATGTTAGATTTATGAAACAAACTGCATTTTGAAGAGGAAAAAACGGAGAGTATATACCACGTTTAAAATATTTAGTACCTGTATTTGTTGAATAAATATATAAAATGCAACGTTTAGAGGTTAGTGGTGTGGTACGACCACTTTAGTGGTCGTTAGGCGTCAAAGGGTTAAATATGACTGCCTGCAGCTGAACCTTTGAAACTACCTAGTTGTTATTTAAATTTTAGTGCATGGTTTATGGGGGGGGGACTTTATTTGAACAGAAAAAGATAGAATTTTGAAATAAAAGGCATTTTGTGAAAACCGAAACAGATTATATAGCATGTCTGAAAAATGCCGTAAATTCCCATGTTGCCTAAATATATAAAATGCATCTCTATGTGTGTGTTTCTTGCATGCATTTGCATATGCCAATACAAAAGACTTAGAGGTTAATGTAGTAAAGGTAAATCAGTCCCATTACAGGCCTGGTCAGGCCCAGAGGGTTCCAGGAAGTTAAAGTTCCCAAATTTCATGACAACGGCACAGGATGGTGGGAGGTCGTCAGCCTTATGCACCGGCCACCTTTACCCCAGGAAATACTCCTGGTACTCATTTCTGTTAGAGGCTGAGTCGACCCCAGGGCCATAGTGTGATCGAACGATTTTATGTCAATGAAAAATCCACTGACACCAGCTGGGATCGAACCAGTGACCTTCCGATTTGTTGCACAGCACCTTAACCACTGTGCTACTGCGGTTAATGTAGTACAGACTGTTTTATCCAACATCTCCAGGGGAAAGGGGTTGCCAGATATCTCAGTTTCCCAGATATCACAGTGTTGTGCCTAATTGTGTATTATAGTATATCTAACATCCTCATGTATATTTACTCGTTATGGGGTGGATGGTGCAGGGGTCAAATCCCAGTGGGGGCGAGATTTTCCACACCCATCCAGACTGACCCTGGGGCCCACACAGCCTCATATACAGAAGGTACTGGGTCTCTTTCATGGGGGTAAAGTGGCTGGGGTGTGGCATTGACCACCCACACCCACCTAGTGCAGTGCGGAGGTTAAGGAGAGAGTAGGGCTATACTTCTACTCCCCCCGGGACCTTAATGGCCTGTTACAATGTGAACTTTACCTTTGTCAGTTTGCCAGTTAACTGAGATATCCTGATAATCTGGCTAAAGATAAAACATTTTGTACTGTATAATATTTTGCATGTTGTTTCTGTATAGAATGGACTCTTTTTGTTCTGTGTTCTGTGCAGTCTGGTCACATTTTCGTCTTCACTGGGATCCTCGATAAGTGCTCCAATGATGATCAGCTCTGCATCATTCTGTCACATGAAATTTCACATGTTCTCCTTTCTCATGTGGTGAGTTATATGGTTGACTGTTGTTCCTGTAGTTTGTGTACATTAGAGGTCCATAAAGTGGCTGCCTGTGGGCTAGACAGCCAGGATTCAGTTCCCAACAGGCACAGAAATTTTGAGCATAATTTGTTATCAGATTCCTTTTATGTCATTGACATATGAAATAAATGTTTGCAGAACATTTTAAAACGTTGCTTCTTATAGTTCTGTAGTGATTGATGGAACAAGTTTGACTAGCTATGACAATTTTTATAGAGGACATCCCATTGTGTTATAGAATATTCCATAACACAACAGGAAGTCATGTACAAAAATTGTCTTAGTTAGTCAGCTTGTTACATCAGTCATTATAGGAATATAAGAAGAAAGGTTTTGAAATGTTGTTCAAACATTTATTTCAATCATCAGTGCCAAAAAAGAAATCTGACACCAAATTATGTCAAGATAATTCTTTAACACAATGGGATGTACTCTACAGAAAAAACAGACCTTTTTGTTTTTTATGCTTTGTTGACCGTGCATCCTAGTATAATCTTTGTAAATAAACCAACTTGACGCCCAAATTTTTCACGTATGTTTATTTCTATTCTCTACATATTTCAGGCAACTATGTGCCCATCATCAGGAGAATTAACTGTATCAGTGCAATGCCTGGCATATGTCACTGTGTGTGGATGACCGTCTGATATGCAGGTTGGAATTCCACCCTGCATACCAGACAGTCATCCACACAGAGTGACATATGCCAGGCATCACACTGATTCAGTTAATTCTCCTGATGATGGGCACATAGTTGCCCAAAACATGTAGAGAATAGAAATAAACATACATGAAAAGTTTGTGTTTATTTACAAAGATTACAAAGAAATTTTCATCTCTACCTCCAACTCCAGCCTAGCTCTGGGCACCACTCAGCCTCCTACGCAAGGGGTACTGGCAGGTGCCATCTCTTCGTGGTACAGTTGCCGAAGCATGAAGCTCTTTACTTAATCAATCTACTGTAGTAGTCACACACTCTTAACATATGTGCAGCACAGCATATTATAGTTTTGAAATTGGTGTCAGAGTGGGTGGCAGGCATAGAGGATGTTGGCAACCCTCCAGGTGAGACGGGGGGTCAGGGTATGTTCATAGTAAGGTATAGAAATATATAAGCAAATCACATGATACACTTCCACTGTTCCCCTAGCACACATTGTGGGGAACGCTGATCTAATGCAAGATAGGCCCTGGGACATTTCAACTTTGATTTGTAAGTACAAAGTATATATTTCTATTGTGCCATGACATGAATTGTTGCAAATTTAATTTAATGATTGTCCAACAAGATGTGACTTATTCAGTTTATTATATTTCTGTAGACAGCTCTACATGTTTCCGGTGTTGACACCCAGCATCAGGAGCTGGTACAGCTGTAATTACAGCTTCTGGGTTTGATTAACTGCAATAAGTAAAATACGCTGCTATTAATACTAATATATAATTTAAAATTCTAGATTGGTCTTATTGAATGTTACTAGCCTGACGAATATGATATATAAAATAGCGGTGGATGGTTAAAAGCAGTATTTTTAAATTATGTACAACCAAATATAAAATAATGGTGGATGGTTATGTATATATACATGTGGTGGATGTATATATATATATATATATATATTTATACATAATTTAGGTTATGTTGAAGTTCTATGGGAAAATGCAATAAGCAAAGTCAGTTAATACTATCGTGAATTGTTGCCTTCCTCACTATTGCTTGTCATTTTGCAGGCAGAGCAGTTTAGCAGCTTGCACCTCATGGATATTCTGGTTATGGTTCCCCTGGTCTTCATATGGGCTGTGTTGCCACAGGTTGCTGCCATAGTAACCCATTGGCTCTCGGGATTCTTCTCGGAAGTGTTGTTCAGGTTGCCGTTCAGCAGGGCGCTGGAAGTCGAGGCAGACCTGATTGGCCTGCAGCTCAGTGCCAAGGTTGTCACTTTACGAACATATGTTGCCATCACATCATTATCAACTCTCATTCTTCCATGGTTGGTCATCCAACTCATTCACTGTTGAACAGTTCATATATCTATGGGACATGGTGACTAGCCAGGTGCACCAAGCATGTAGCTTGATTTGGAAGTACAGTAGAACCTCGATCTATCGTTTTCCCGCATCTACCATTCGCCATTTTTGGTCCCGAATAAAGTTCCATATAAATAACGTTATTTATTCCCGCATCCATCGTTCCCCGAACTATCGTTTT
>Ga0123357_10002409_pt1 | contig 20845 bp, 9 predicted proteins | sample TergutEmb28metaG_FD_89873 | JGI IMG/M metagenome (GOLD analysis project Ga0123357, IMG submission 89873) | Embiratermes neotenicus P4 segment gut microbial communities from Petit-Saut dam, French Guiana - Emb289 P4 | ecosystem: Host-associated > Arthropoda: Insects > Digestive system > Gut ... | reverse complement strand
GGAGGAGGAAGAAGAGGAGGAGGAGGAGGAGGAAGAAGAAGAGGAGGACGAGGAGGAGGAAGAAGAAGAAGAAGAGGAGGAGGATGAGGAGGAAGAAGAAGAAAAGAAGAAGAAGGAAAGGAGAAGGAGGAGGAGAAGGAGGGTGGGGAGGAGGAGGAGAGGAAGAGGGAGGCGGAAGAGGAGGATAAGAAGGAGGAGGAGGAGAAGGAGGAGTAGAAGGAGGAGGAGGAGGAAGAGGAGGAGGAAGAAGAAGAAGAAGAAGAAGAAGAAGAAGAAGAAGAAGAAGAACAACAACAACAACAACAACAACAACAACTTTAAACTCTATGCAAAAATGGCACAGTCTAGCGTGATAATTATTTCTCTGGGTGTGAAAAAGACATATATGTTCAAATTTTTAATACATGTAACATTACATAACCCACACACATATATAAATCTACTCATGCTCATGAAATATGTAATCCCATAAGCTTTGAAACCACAAAAGCATGTCTTTAAATATAAAATATATAATTCAGCACTGATGTAAATCTTCTTGTCTTTCCTTAATCCTTCAGGTATTTTAAATGGCCCTTTAAAAATAAATCACGTTACTACTCGTACTTCAAAAATCACTTCACTCATTCCAAGACAACCTACCAAGACAGGCTGGCAGTTTACACATATCACTCACTAGGCAATCATCATTTTTGTGCTTGGATAATCTGCAGAGTAAACAGTATGCCCAAATATCATTCAAGTGTGTTGTACTGTAAATGCTTGTATCTTATATACCTTTCCCTCTCTGAGACCATAGCGGTGGGTCCAGCTGTCCATGAGGGAGCAGGCCATTCTCAAGACATGATAAAAATGCAAGCAAATGTCCACCCTTTGGAAAGTGAATTGGTGGTCGTTGAACTCCATCTTGTCCCACCAGCACTATGGTACCACCACTATCAGCTGTCACATAATTGCAATGATTAGTAATTATTCATGAACCTGAATTTAAAGATAGGCATCAGTATTACTGAGTTGCTGTGCTGTAAAAGTAAAGAATGTCAGAATGTGGCCTGAGGCTCTACTGCACAATCTGTACATGTTTCTCCTTTGTCCCTGTAACTCATCTCAGACAAATTTGCCACAATATGCATCTGAAATATGAAGGGAAAATGTTGGAGGCAGAAAAATGAAAAACGTTATTGGAAATTGCAGAAAAAAAATAGCAAACACATTTGGCAATATGACCAAAAACTAGGAATACAATGCTTACATAAAAGTCTGTTTCTGAGAAAGGATGGACATAGCCACCATGTTTGCCACACAGCATGTCACTAGTCTCCAAAACATGTACTTGTGTGCAACCCAGCATGCTCTTAAGTTTCATAGGTTTGACAACCATGCCCTGTGGGCAGTGAAGGACACAGTGCAGCCTCTCAGACCAGTGCTCTCACGTTAGCTCGGTATACAGAGTAATCTCCAGGTATTTGCACTCCTAAGTAATGTTAATATGTTAATGACATCAAGACTTAACAGTAGATAATGTAGCAACTATGGAGCAAGTGCAGTGGGAGAGATGGTTCAGTGAAAACAAAAATTTGCATGTCCTGCATCCCAGCAGATATACTTAGTGCAAGTTAATACTCATTTCTGAATTACTATTAACCAACAAACCCAATCCAAACCAAACCAAACCAAACAATGCAACTAACTCAATGGTACAGTCTTTCTCCAGCAGTTTGTAGTCAAAGACATTTCTGGACCAGAAAGTTATTAGTTTTACAAAGACAGTCCATTATATGTTTTGGACAATCACATTCAAAACAAAATAAAGGACAGACAGAATTTCCTCTAATTCTGTAACAACTGAATAGTAGTCAGAAACACAGCAGTTCTGACTGAAAACTCACACCAAAATCATACTTGAGTGTCTTCCTTTTATCAGTTATACAAACAGTTAAAAGCTTTTAACCGTTTATATTTATTACCAAAAGAATTTTTAAAATTATAAACTTCTTAGATAATTCATACCTTACAATTTTGTAAATCTGTTATTGTACCACCACCCATTACTATCAGAAGTTAGCAAGCTAACACAAAACTGTTAGTTTATACCAGTTAATCCTTGTATTTTACAGTATGATCTGTACCAGATGATGCGGTTACAGTTTTTAGTACTCCTGATGATGGGTGCAGTGACACCCGAAACATGTAGAGTGATTTTGCAGTAAAATAAATCAGACTGCATATTGTTGCATCTAGTTGGATTTTTATTTAATACTGAATTATGATGCACAGAGCCATGTGCTTAAAATTAATATTACCCAGTATGTTCAGTAACACTCTGACAAAGAAAGCATGAAATAGGAAATAAATGTATAACATTTTACATTGTAATTAATGCTGACTACTTACAGAATGCTATGAGATTTTCTGATTCATATCATGTCTTACAATTCTCAGATAACACAGAATTTTATCAACCAAACAATAATACGTCATGCACTTTGACTTCTACAGATACATCTACACACCCTGAAAATTGTTATAACACAGAATTTGTGCCTCAATATTTATATGATTTTTTTATTTACCTTGTTGGTGACAGTGAACATATACTATTTCATCAACTTGAACATTCATTGCATAGTCCCAGTATAAGCTGCAACAATAAAAATTTCAATTGTCAAGAAACAATAATATGTCTTTACAAGATGTATTATAATATTGACAGAAACCTTCAGGTATGGTTAGGGAAATAGTCTGTGGTAATGTTACAGAGATCAGATCATTACCAAATAAATGTGAACACCACACTGGCCATTAAAAACAAATTTGTAATAATGAATCAACTAGATGCACTTTTTGGGCTTTAGTAAACACTTCAGTTCTACTTTCACTTTGACCTTGAGCAAACAATTTCTGCAGTGCTCCCTTGAAATAAGATTCCTTTAGTCATGGATTTAATTTTATTCTAAATTCGGCAAGTCACAATAGAAGATGGATTTTCAGGAATACACTCTTGGTTTTCATGTAATTCGGAAAGTGCAGTTAAGACAGCTTAATTTTTATAATGATTTGAAACATGCAGCAACTCCATTAGTCTTAAGTTCACTTTGCATGAAGATCAACATTTCAATTCAATATTCAAAATGGCATCACTTCAACACCCTTTGGTCACAAGGTGCCAGCTGAATATAAACTAATTTAATGTACCCCATCAGGATGAAAGCTAGCATGTAAAGCATTCTTTCGACAACCAGAGTTAGTTTCTGCACTGCAGGCACTATAAATCAAATAATGCAAATTGATCTATATTCTGAATTAAAGAAAGGCTACTGTACTAAAAATAAAAAACCAGTAAACAATCTACCTTGAAATGTCAATTAATACAGTCAAAATAACAAGAAATAAATAAATATTTGTGATAATTTACTTGAATTTCCATGTGTTTAGTTTACAAGAAAATACAGGTAGAAACTGACACTTGTTTTAAGAAATATACTCAATTCATTACACTATGATACACTGCACAAGTAATAACTAAAATGTGTTTAAACAAGATACAGTCAAATCTAGTACAATATAAAACAAAGATTAATCAAACAGTCCCTGCAAGCACCATGGATGTATATGGGAAAGTGGAAGCATAGCTCTGACCTTTTACCTCCACCAGAGAAAGAGCCCTGACTATCCACTGAATGGGAGGGTGGGTGAACCCCAGAGCTGGTCAAGGCATTTAGAAGAAGAGAAAAATCACTTGCTCCTACAAGGAATTCAAAAACAATTCCCCTTGGTCATCTAGCCTGTAGCATCACTATACCATCTACTATACTCCAACTCCTCCATATAATACATGAATATTTACATAAACTGACACCACATTTATATGACATAGAGTGACCAGAACTGGAAAAGAACAAAAGGTACACTCTTCCATGATGATAAAAATGCATCGAACATCACAACGAAAGTGAGCATTATTAAGCATTAAGTATTATGGATTAGAATTATTACAAATCATTTAACTAAATCACAAGCATTACACATACTACTCCACACAAACCAACACCACTATGGAACCAACAACAAGCGAACACCTGGTGTAGCCTATTGCCTGCCAACTGTTTTAAAGAAGTATATTACATGCTGTGTTATACAGTCTTTTTTGACCCATTAATTTTATGGATGTTTCTAACCTAAAATCTCTACAAGCCTGAAGGTCGTGGGTTTGATTCCCAATGGTGTTGGGATTTTTCATTGACATAATCCTTCTGGCACCACTATGGCCCTGGGATCGACTCAGCCTCTAACAGAAATGAGTAACAGGAATATTTCCTGGGGGGTAAACGTGGCCGGTGCGTAGGGCTGACAACCTTACCACCTTCTTGTGCTGATTGTCTTGAAATCTGGGAGCCTCAACCTCCTGGAGCTCTCAGTGCTGCCCAGGCCTGTACAGGGATTGCTTTACATTTACCTACATAAAAACTCGTCAAGACTAGAAACCTCGATGACGATTGCCAACCACAGAAAAGAACTGTGAGTTACTGGTTCTAGTCTAGGTTAGCATGTGAGCGAGAATGGCACTACTAGTGGAAAATTTTCCGGTATGGCTAGTACTGTGCCACCATTCCACTGAAATTGAAGAAATTACCCCTTTTCTTTATTTAAAAGGGGTATGCGGTGGAGCAGTTGTTTGAGGCACTGCATTACAAGCTGGAAGTTTGCGGTTTTGATGCCCAATGAGGCCATTGGGATTCTGGCCGCACTACAGCCCTGGAGTCAACTCAGCCTCTTTACAGAAATGAGTACCAGGTGTATCCAACCTTGGGTGTAAAGGTGACTGGTGCGTAGGGCTGACAACCTTCACCTTCATGTAAATTTCCCCTTCCCCCAAAAATCATTACATTATGTTACATACAATGAAAATAGTGGGGGTCACGTATGCGAGACAACGACAAAGAAAGGCTGAGAGAGCAATATTCGTTTTTCCTCCCTCTCCACCAAGGCGGGCAGTCGACAGCACAGCCGTTAGTCCGGTTGCTTGTGAAACAAGCAAGAGAGAGAGGAAAAAGACTGCAGTACCAGTATGGCTAGGTTATGAAGGAAGCTTGCTGCATTACCCATTGAACATGGCACTTCGCTTACAGATTTTATTTCTAAACTTGTTCTCGTATTAAGGAGCAAGATCTTCTGCTTTGCTGTGCTGTGTAGAGGTGCCACATGGCCCAATAATCCAGAAACGCTGGTTCCTGAACAGTCTCGCTGTGGACATCCTAAGTCATTGTTTTCACTTTGTTTAGAACACAGAATAATTATTTCTGTTAAGTCTGTCTCTTATTTATTGTGTCTTGTTCATTCATCATTCCTTTTCAATGAAAGAACGAAAGGACAAAAGTTTTGCAGTATTTGGATAACAATCTCCATGAATACATTTCGCTCATTTGCGACAAGAGTGTCACAACTCAAAATTTGACATTTTTGAGTTAGTGGTATAGAAAGAAACGTCTGCAGATGCACTTTTAACAGGTACAGTGTCATAACACAGTTTGTAAAACTAGCCGCTGGAGAGCAGTTGTATTGTCATTACACTTATAGAAAAGTATAGCATTTCAAAACCTTTAAACACTTCTCCTGAAAAGTCACTAATTTTGTGTTGTGACACTGTTGTTGCAAATGAGATATAACAATTTAATGTTAAGACAGTAAAGGTAAATGGGAATATTGTGCAGTATTAAATGTTACAAAGAATTTAAGAATATGGTTATTTTTACAGTGGGATCTTGGTGTTGTGGTCTAAGTGCTGCTTGCAGCACTATAAGAATACTGAAAGTGTTGCCCTGAAAACACAATAGTGCATTCCCTATGTGTTTTTAAGGCAAATTGCCATCAACAAAGTAAAACTGTTGTGTATTGTCATGGAAAAGCAACAATTGGCACTGTTGTCAAGCTATAAAATATTCTGAACTGCTGTCAGCAATGTCAGTGTACTTAGGTCATCATGTAAAATGCCCAGTGTTTTCCATCAATTTCAACCACATTTAGATTTTCTAGACATATTTTTTTGTGCAAGTCTCCAATATCAAATTTCATTAAAATCCATCCAGTCACATTATTACATGCGGACATGCAGACAGACAGACAGTCATAACGAAGTGAATAGGCACTTTCCACAACTTATGCAAACACACCTAAATATGGGACAGTACATATCCCATTTTTCATATGTTGTAATAACAGGAAGTGATTGTGAAAAACGGGCTGTCTGGTCATCCTAAATTTAATATTTTGGTCTTCTAAGCAGCTAGTGTGTTAGATGCAGAAGTGATGTCCAACACAAAAGACACACACACACACACACTCACACACACACACACACTCTCACAAGAACCCTCAACTATGACTCCTTCTGTTAAGGATGAAACTAAATTACATTACAACATCAAATGTCAGAAAGTAATACCCTGGTCTGCATATACACAATTCTGCCACCAGATCCCCAAAGAGCACATATCTCAAACAATAAAGAACAACTTGCATAACTTAACATCAAGTGGTACCACTTACACCAGTTGGGTCTGAGTGGAGAAGCGTCTGAATGGTGGGCACTTCCTAGGAGCTTGTAACCATGGCAATGTGACCCGTCTGTGTTTCCCACCATAAAAAAATGTGTAACAAAACATAACTAAAATAGAACAAATACTAAACAAAATCAAAAGACAGTATAGTTGATAAAGAAAAGAGAGTGTACCTTAGGCACAAGGATGTAAATCATGTGTTCAGAATAATAATTTTGTTTACGCAGGATAGAAACAATGTAGCGCAATGATTTATTGTGAAGTTGATCCTCACCATAGTAGCCTATAACCCATGCTCCCGACCTGTTGCAGGAAACTACCATTTTGACTATGAAATTATTGCTATTTTATTTTCCATCTGTTGTATTAATGTAAAGTCACAATGCATCTACATCAGTATGTAACATATTTTGTCTTTTGAGCAAGCATCTACCTTTAAATAAATTATGGTGACCTAAATTTTTAGAATATTAATCAAATGCGACATTTATATCTTCTATCTATAGAGTAAAGAATTTTGGTCATTTCTTTTACATGGATAAATTTCTTCAGTGTTAATTAGTCATAGAAATAAACTAGCTTTATAAGAACATGTAATAAAGTAGCTTGGATTTGCATCTTAAAATAAGTGATGTTTAAGCCCACAGATCACATTTATTTTGAGTGTTTAGTGTTACTGAAGTTTCTCAAAGGGAACTATTCTCTACACACACAGTCCTGTAAAAGCAGTCCCATTACAGACCTGAACAGGCCCAGAGGGCTCTTAGGAAGTTAAGGTTCCCAGATTTCATGACAATGACACAGGATGGTGGTAGCTTGTCAGCCTTACGCACCGGCCTCCTTTACCCCCAGAAAATAATCCTGGTACTCATTTCTTTTAGAGGCTGAGTTGACCCCAGGGCCATAGTGCGATCGGATGGATTTTATGTCAATGAAAAATCCACTGACACCAGCTGGGATCGAACCAGCGACCTTCCGATTTGTAGCACTGTGCTACCACGACACAGTCCTGTACATCACTATAAAACTTTGGATCTGTGTGAAAATGAATACATCTTTACATCTATTAAGAGCATCATTCTGCAGAATTTAATGTCATTTACTGTTCCATTCTAAGGCATATGTAAAAATATTAAAATATATAAATTTTAATTAACAAAATTCGGTGAAGCATGCGTGGGTAAAGATGCTGTTTTTATACCTCTTAAGTATGAACTACCAGATGCTTCTCAAATATATAGATCACATGACAGATTATACATCAGCATATAATTATTTCACACCTTCAGGTGACACATAAAGGTACTTTATATTACTTTGAATGGGCGAAGTACCTACCTTTTGTCTTGTATTTCAGCCTCAGAATAACCATTCATAAGTTGGTTGGGTGTCCATTTGATAGTCAGAGAATGTGCTGACTGATGAAGGGAGAGATAACCAGGCATGGGTTCTGTCAGGTCTTTCTGCAATTGGACACAAGCAACTGTTAGTAAAATATATAGAAATTACATAAAAAAAAGATAAAAGTGATTATTACAACATAAAATATTATCAACTACAAGTAAAATAAAATTCAGCAGGTCATATATGTATTTATTCAAAGAAAAGTTCTTTTATCTTAGCAAACAGTTCTCGGCATGATTTACAAGCTCACTTTATGCACATTTACGTTAGCGGAAAGTAATATAAGTAGAATGAATTGTCTCAAGCCCAATGGTAAAGTCATAAATACCACCTTCTTTAATCAGAAATTCTGTATTTTTCTGTAGTGTAATAATGTGGTGCTTCACAAGCATCCTAAACTCACAGGCAACACAAGAACGTTGTTTTTCCCATACAGCAAAGTGGCACGACTGTTCTGATGGAGGGACTCCACATAGTCTTTAGCTGAAATGGGAATCTGGCGGTGACCTTCCTCTGAGCTGACAGCATGCAAACTGCGTCGAAACTGTATAAAGCATGTTTTATATACTTTAAAAATCACATCACAATTAATGCAAGAAAGTTAAATGGAAGACAATGGTGGTGGTAATTATTTGTGGATATGTGCTGACTTCTCTGCAAGACCAATTAAGGGAAAAATAGCTTTAATAATAATAATAATAATAATAATAATAATAATAATAATTTCTTGTGTTATTTATTAGATATGAAATATTATGAAAAAAAAATTCTGATTATGATTTACTTTCAAATTTTCGTGTTATTTTCAAACACAAAAGAATAAGTGGTGCCTAATTAGTTTGTAGACGTACAATACAATTATGGGGCATGCGGTGGCACAGATGGTTGAGGCATTACGCTACAAGCTGGAAGGTCGTTGGTTTGAATCTTGATGGAGTCATTCGAGTTTTTCATTGACTTAATCCTTCTGGCCGCGCTATGGAGCTGGGGGCGAATCGGCTTCTAACAGAAATGATTGCAATGGGTATCTCCAGAGGGGTAAAGATGGCCGGTGCATAAAGCTGACAACCGTATCACTTTTAGGGCTGATTGTCAAGAAATTCTGGCAACCTCAAACTCCTGGAGCCCTAAGAGCCTGACTTAACCTTTCCTTACTATACAACTACACCTGTTTTGTCCCCCACCCCCACCCTCCCCCCAAAAAAATATTTACTTTGCATGCAAAGTTAGAATATTTTCTACAGTTGTTGGAAACATGGACAATGTTTTAAATTTTGCTATTGTTCTAGAACTATTTGTATTATTACTATGTTATTTGTCTCCCTTCTACACTTTCGACATTCTTCTTCTGTTAATCATAGACGTGTTTCTTGAGGAATGAAAACCCTAACCCAACTTAAGCTGTTAAACACACTCTAGGAAGCTACTACAGTATTTCTGGGGCTTGTATAACAGTTTATTTCATATGTATTAGTACCACGTCTAATTATTGAAGGTCATAACAAATAACAGCAAAGAAAATAGCTACGTGCTGTTTTAGTCATTGGTCACCTCAGGGTGGGATTGTGCCAAAGATAGTACAGATTTTAGACATTCTGAGATATGTAGAAAGTTGCAATGCTTTTCTCAGGTACTACTCACATTAAGCGCAGGTCTGCGGCAGGAGGGTGGGGTGGAATGACCACTCGAGATGCGGTGCCTCTGTACCAACTCATCTGCAGGTGGATCTGTCCAGAAATGGTCTTGTGTTTTTGTTTTGGAGTAATCCAAAGCACAAGGACCAACTGCAGTACAATAACAGTCTCTTATTCACAATCAGAGCATTTTGTTGATATATGAATTAGGACCTGTAATAATCATTTTAAACTTACAATACTCCATGTTCATAGCCATGTATATATTTTTTGTGTTTTCAGGATCTCATATTCCATGCCAACTGATAAAAATGTTGCTCTATTACCGACCTGTCAGAGTCCAGTATAATAAGAACCTTAAGATACATTTTGGTAACTATGCCAATTCACAGTATTTCCACTATATGCACTCACTATCAGGGTTTCTGCTTGTTTTACTGTCATCAGTAATGATAATATCACAGAGTGAAGGGTACTGGTCGGCTTGTAGTAAGTGTCCGTGTATCTGTCAGAATTAATTGCATGTCCATCCAACACAAGGCTCATAAGAGCTCCTCATATTCACAGTGTCCCAAACACAGGTTTTACATTATAAAGTGAACCTCTGTGTATAAGAAGTCCAGTCAGTAAAAAGTGTGTCAACTTTGGATTAGGTTGCCACCATGATCTGAATATAGGTACCATTTATAGAAGTTAATGGATCATGCACTGTAAAATGTGCACAAGTATCGCATCTTAACACAGTAATTGCAAAAAAAAATTTTATCAATTTTTACAAAGTACTCCCTGTAGTGAACATAAATAACCTTGCACAAGAATGCTGAGTGTTTTATGGTGAAATCCCATTGAAGGTTTCCTAGAGAGCACTAGATTTAAACACCAAACTGAGGATAATCATAAACCGAAACCCCTTAATCGTTGACTTCTGATCACTTAACTCGAAGATCACAGGAGAGGAAAGCTTAAATTAAAGAACTTTCAATGAAAGGAGAGTTTCCTTGTTTGTAAATTTTATTTCAACTGTCAGAAAAAATTCAGGTGAAGTATTTCCAGGATTTTGTCTCTACAGAAACACTAATCAGTATGTTGTCATCAAATAAAAACTATTAATTTTTTTAACCTTTTAAAGCCTAGTATTTACTGTATGAACCACTAGTCTAAACATTAAAAAATTCGACATTCTTCCCACAAAATATTTATATCTTTTGTACATGTCTCAGGAAAAACATCGAAGTTTTCCCTATACAACTCCCGACGACTGGTTTTTATAACCGAGGAGGTAAGTGTTTACTGCCTGGTATGACCTGGGCCTTTAAATAAAATGGACCACGTTTCGTCCTTAAATGCTTAATGGAGAGAAGAATCAAGATATCAGTTTTGAATATAAACATAAGAAAATTTTTGATGATGGCATTAGGTATTTTCAATATTAACCTTCTAAGCCTCCCAAGCACCTTTCATGATTATAGGAGAATGAAAAGACACTTGAGGCCCAAAACAAAGTTACTTGCAATATGACCTTAAAAAATCAAAGTTGTACACTTACTGCAGTCACACCATCAGTAACTTCTGTAAGTGACTTTCTTAAACAGTTTGTGACAGTGAACATGATCCAGATTTGATATCTTTTTCGGATGAAACTTGGATTCATCTCATGGGACACATGGGTGCGCTGAACAGCGAACAGTGGGTACAGGAAGCCCATGCAGTTTCACTCCAAGGTATAACAGATGGTCTTGTGTTGTGTTTAGTGTGAGGATTATGGATCCTGTATTTTCTGTTCATATGGCATTCTTTCTTATAGATACACGAAGAAAGGGGACAGTAAACTTCATCCCAAAATGCTAAATGACATGACTAACACAGCATTAAAGGTGACAATCCACACAGACACCAAGTACCACAGACTACGCAGGCACACACTTAACCAAATATCTTTCTGGTATTATTATGGCAGTAAAATTAAACGAGAATGTGGCATGCACCAAGATATTTAAAGTGGAGGAAAGAGACCACTTGGGAGAAATGAATTGAATTGAAGTGATTTGAATTGAATAGTACAGGAGGGTCTCGTTTCTTCTTTTTTGTCGTTTTGATGGACGTCATGGGTGGAAAAATCACAATCAACTTAATATAACTGCACTAAAACAGAAAAAGAAGAAACACATGCACACCGGAAAAGAGCTAGAAGCGCACTAAGTAAAGATGCGACGTTTGAGTTGCGACAGTGATGCACCACAAGTCGGGAAGGCTTGTTCCGACTGGACAAGGGTCGTAAAAGTGAATCGTCGTAAAATTAACCGTCGCAAAACGAGACCCTACTGTATTTGGATTCGAGCTCTTCCGGGCCCGACGCACCTAGGACCACTTGGGAGACTCAGGCATAGGTGGAAAGGTAATATTCCAATGGGTCTTCAAGAAATAGGGATGTAAGGATGCAGACTGGATTAAAGTAGCTCATGATGTGACACAGTGGTTGGTTATTGTGAACATCGTAAGAGACAAATAATTTCCGATTCAGTTCAATAAGCGTCAGTTTAGAATACAGTTATGAGCTTTTGTAAAATTTGTGCGAAGAGAGTTTGACACAGAACAATGTTTCTCAAACTTTTTGAGAATACAGACCTCTTTTTAACGTCAAAAGTTGAATAGCCACTAATTTGATAGCAATTACTGTAGCTGGTGTGAATTTAGTAATGCTTCTAAACGAATCTGTAATTTATTAATCTCAACAGCATATAAATACACGAACATTTGAAAACCAGTAACATATAAACGTGCCAGACATAAGTTACTCAGTCTAGAAAACGTATAATTTGCAAATTATTTATTGTACTCCAGAAGGGGTGTCTCAGCAAAATACAAGGCTATACTTCATTCCAAAAGGCAACAAAATAAATCCTAATACGTAAAAAGCAATCATCAATAATATAAAACTGTTGGCACAAAACCGACTAACCTAGCTGCATATTTAAAGCCAAATAGAGACCAATTCACAAACGTATTTGTGGATCTCTTGCAATAACTCCGCGGCCCTTAGGTTGCAAACCACTGCTATAGCTTTAATTTTATCTTCTCTTATCCATCTGTCCGCCTAAGCACATGTTTATTTCGATTAATAAATTTGTTCGGATAGGATATTAGTGGATTGGTTTAAAAAATAATAATATTTCTGCGTTATATTCATTATTTTGAAGAGAAATATTACCTATATTCTGATAATCTACTTACCTAGCAGAGAACTAAGAATGGAGCCATAATCTGGATCCGCAACCAGAGAATCTTTCTCGTAGTATTTACTGCAATAATAAGCACACGTCCTTCGCATTACTGAATGATACTTGCTTTGCCTAAATACACAGTGCCTATATACACGTATTTTAAAAGATTCGTGTGCTATCATCTATTCCAGATATCTTTAGGTTAATTGTAGATATGCAAAGTGTTGTGTTTCACTGTGAATAAGGTCTGTGCACATGTCTGCATTGCTGAGTGCCGCCCTGAATTTCTTTTTGAAGGGAAGTTTTCATGACGATGTGCTCATGCCTTTTACCTGAAGAGCCCCAACAAATGCTGGTCCGAGACGTGTAGGCAGCCCGAGCAAGCTAAAAATTTGGCGCTCCTTCAAACAGTTAATATTTAAACATTTTCAGCATAGAATAGGGCTGGCGAAAATTTCTGAGGGCTTGTGCCCAAACTGCGGATAATATTCGGAGAAATTCTATCGCGTGTGGAACACCAGATTTTACCAACGCCAAATTTCAGATTATTCCTGTGACGTTTTAGCACACATTATTAGGTGGCGCTCCCGGCAGCTACTCAGCTATTTCGTCTTTATACCTGTCCTGTCCCTAATATTTGATTACAATTTAGAAAACCTCTGTGATCACAGAATGCTTAACCTATAATCATTCTGTATAAATGGCGTAAAACCAAATATTTTTGTAATTTAATTCCTTAAGTACGAGTACAATTTAAAACTCCAGAATGTACAGACCGGCATTTAGTTGTGGTGGGAACTTTTCTTCCAAAACAGGGAAATTTCCTTTAAATAAATAAGAAAGACATTCATAAAAAAAATAAACAGTAAGTAAGGTACAGTTAACCCTGTAACAGGCCAAGATGACCCAGAGCGAGAGAAGAATAAGTATACTCATTCACTAACAGCTGCACTAGATGTGGGTGGATGGCCAACGCCACGCTCCGACCGCTTTCCACTGGGAAAGAACCACACAGCATTCAAACGAAATAACGCATAAATTCGACAAATTAAGGAATAAGGGTTTGCAATTTTTCTGGAAGTGAAATATTTTTTCTACTTTCTTCAGTGGAAAAAAGGTCCCATATTAAACTGAGTGAAACAAGAATATTCCACTGTTCCCGTAAGTTCCGTCCATTTGATGAAAGATTATATCAAATAACTGTGTTACAGCATGCAATGCAATCGATCTAATCTTCTGTCAGAGCACCGTCCACGCCCACGTTATGGGATACTGCCTCGTTATTGCTTAAAAATATGCGTCCTGCCTTATATTTCAAGTTTATCCTTCTGGTGTGCATACTATTTGAGTCTGTAACTCCATTCTATATTTATATCTCTCCTTTATTAATAAGTATGTCAATTTTTAAGTCAGAGTTACCGTACCTACTGTTGTGCACTAGATAGTCGATTATGATGGCCAGCTGTTTTTCAAATAGAGCGAGTCGAATCCACAGGTACCGCGGGCTTGGTGCCCCACTGGAAGTAATGACCCCACTGACAGAATTCTTCTTTTGCAGAGGTGGCTTCCCGCTATTTGGAGGCCGGTTCGTGCTGTCTCCACTCGATGAAGATCTCCTTATTAAAGCAAAGAACAGAACTGCAATAGTCTTGAGAGCTGAGGCGCCTTGAAGTTCTGTGTAACAGCCATCTCCTAGTGTCATTTTTGCCGTTTTCTTTTATTGTTGTGAACAAATTAATGAGTAAGTACGTACTGTTTGTGTTACACTTGCCAGAAATAAACTCAAATTTTTAATCGTAGCCATATATTTAAATGTAGATCCACTAACAATACTTCTATAGGTATGATTATCTCCATTTCTTATTTTACATGCCTAAATCGAATGGCTCATTATTTATTACAATCAAACCGTAAGCTAAAGAAACTCTTTGCACATATACTATATTAATAATTTACTTTCTACAAAACACATATTTCTAGGACCTAAAAGTAAGAGACTGTAGCGTCGCTCCAGATTCACAAGTTTCTGCGTCCGCCATATTGTTATTGATAATTTTATGAATTGAAAGTACGGCTTTTAGGTACCCTCCATTGGCACAAAGTCCATACAAAGTTTTGTGAAAATAATTTATTTGGTTAAAGTGTTAAACTAGGGAAACATACAGACAGTATTGTTATATCGACAGCCTGCTCTTTTCCTTAAAATAGAGGACATAATGTTGTGTTCTTAAAAACAGTACGTTTTATTTTCGTCAAACACAACCCAATTTCATACAAGTGCGACTACATGTTTCAGTCTAAGGAGACCATCGCCAGGCCAAAATTACGAAAACCTTTTAAAAGTAGTTGTGATATAAAGCAATTGTGTTCATTGTATGTGATCCCATATGACTTACATGGATTGTTACAGTGCAAAATTTACAAAATTTACAGATTTTATATAAAACTGTATAAAATCGTCGAGTTGATGGCGTCCTGGCCGGAGGTTGTTTCCATATTGTATATAAACAATATTGAAATGACAAATGTAAATACGAGAGATTTACTTTCGTATATAAAATTTATTGAGTCACAAGTGTTGACCACGCAATGTAAAACCCGTTGGAACCTATTAATATGTCAAGCCGAGTTAGTAGATAGATATTAAATACAGAATTGGTGTTAAATATTAGGTAAATAAATAAATATTCGTTGCGGATAGCCGTGTTATCAGAAATGTCGTATTCTATATGTGTTTCTTGGGCAGCATGATAACAAACAATGGATCATGCACAGGTGAAGTTAAATCCAGGGTTGCCGTGGCAAAAGCAGCGTTCATCAAGACTAAGACTCTTTTCGCCAGCAAATTGGATTTAATTTGAGAAAGACATTTGGAGCATTGCTTTATGGTCCTGAAGCTTGACACTTCGGAAAATAGATCAGATACACCTGCGAATTTTTTGAATGTAGTGCAGGAGAAGGACGGAGAAGAGAGACTGGACCGATCGTGTGAAAAATGAAGAAGTATGACATAGAATCGAGGAGAACAGGAACATCCTACATATATAAAAAAATGAAGGCTAACTGGGATATCCATTTCATGCGTAGGAAGTGCATTCTAAACAATGTTATTAAAGGACAGAAGGAAGGAAGGATAGGTGTGACGGTAAGAAGACAAAGAAGATGTAAACAGCTACTGGATGACTAAAAGGAAAAGCGAGGGTCCTGGAATTAAAATAGGAAGCACTAGATTGCACCGTGTGGAGAACTTGCTTTGGAAGAGACTATGGAACTGTCATAAGACAGATTAAGAAATTAATGAATGAATTAATGAATGAGTGAAAAAAATAAATAAATAAATAAGTTCGGCTCCAAATTTCGAAAATCACGATTTTAATTTAATGTATTAGCTGAGAACTGATTTAAGCAGGTTAAAATTAATCCACTTTTACGAAAATAAGCCTTGAAGAAAGGAAGAGGAACTCGTCATTCTGTAAAGAAACACTTCGTGATACACCATCAGATAGAAAGGGACTTCGAAGAGTAATTCAAATGTAAAATGTTGGAATGAGAATTTGTTTCGATTGAAGTATCATTTACCGCTTCTTTACCGGTGTTGAAATGCATGTAAAATCTAATTTCACTCTCTAGCTTAGAGAAAAGTGGCTTTAACCAGGTTTACGAGATGAAATTGGGAGCATTCACAAACGGTGAAATGCATTTCAATGAGAATTTATTTCAAACATTTGGAAGGGTATTTTGAACGAACTTCACCTCCATTAAACCGTCCCTGACTTTATTTGGCTCACGTCGTTTCCATCAACGTGGCGCTGAAAACCCGAATAGTGAATTATAACCACAGAAGACTAGGAAAAGGTCTCTTCTTCGCCCGTGTTTGGTTTAATGAGATTCTATTGAGGGAATTCGACTGTTTTAGGCGTTCTTTACGCAATACGTAACAAAGAACACAGATTGTGAAAATCATATCTATGTGTCGTTCTGCTTAAAACTAGGAGAAAAGTAATGTAATATTCTTTTACATAAACTTGCTTTTATTTGAGGCTAAACCAAGCTTTACTTTTTAGACTTACGCATCTACAATGGAATGAAGTCGCTGCAGTTGTAGTAGTTTTACGACTGATATTTCCAGTTGTTTTGGCTGTTCTTAATATCGTAATTTCATACATTCGCATCAACACTTGTTATAATTGAGGAGACTCGAAATAAAGCTGCTTATTGAATACACTGTAACATTTTAATTACATTCACGTATTTCCGAATACAAAGCCAATTAAGGCAGTGGAGGAAAATATGGGTCTCTTGAATATGGAAAACTTCTATTTGCCCTGGAAAAGTAGGTAAAACGAAGATATCTTCACCTATTCTAAAAGACCCCAACAGATGAAATGCTTATTCAGGCTTTTGAAGACATAAGTAACAACTATTTTGCCCAATAAACTTAGTGGGCCCACATTATTATGGGAAGTAAATATAAAATTTTATTTTAAAACTACTTTTAACTTTCTACGTTTATTTTATATTACTTTCGTTGCAACAGTTGCAATTCGTGTATTCTTGGTTGTTGGTATCCATACCTGTTAGGATCGGAGTTCTCTATCTCCATAATTTTCCTGGAGATTATTGCTGCCGGCACAAAAGTCTTTGCGACTTTGTGCAGCAGCGCTGTAGTGGAGCTGGTCTTGAACAAGCCGAGAGCTCTTCTTCTCAGCCCCTGAGACAGACAGGCCTCAACAGCACCTGTCAACACAATACCCACTGAGTTAGCTGCCTGTGTGTGACGTGCTTGGAATTTCAGTGCATGTTTGCAGGTTTTTAGGACATCTCTCAAGAGATGATCATAACACACGCGTTACAAAATGTGGTTTATATGATGGACGAGTGTCGAGATTTTAGAGCGACCTTCTTCACAGTTTTAATCCGGAACTTCTACATTCTTACATACACAAAGATCTATTTATTAGAAATAGCGTCCTTTCTTTTCCCAGATTCCTTTTGCAGGTAAAAATCTATCTACTGTAATAATCACCACATATTTATACAACATCTCCCTTGTGAAATAGAATATTGTTAACCAGTGTTATATTATTCACTGCTGTATTGTGGCGTAGCGATCGTTTTATGCATTAAACTTACAACCGAATAGACAGGATTAGTAGCAGATAGATTATAATTTTATAGCAGAAAGAGAGTAGGGACCGTTAAGGAAAATTAGCTTTTATTCGGAATTTGGCAAGTTAATTAGAACGTGTGTGAGCAGTACAGCAGTCAGACCTCCCAGGAGTAAACAAAGATTGTGTAGTTGCAGTTACAGTGAGCTTGCTTTAAAGGCAATTTAGAATTGTAACAACTTTGTCAATGTCGGGAGGATAATTGGATTTTTAGACGACTTTGACATTTGGACAAACTAGTGTCGACAAAATTTAGTATCATGCGTTTTAACAGAGTGCAGGCTACCAGCCACTTCTCATTTCGTACTTTTAACCTTAATCCGGAGTTAGCCACAGAGTTTACGACATAAATACGAAACAGCCATTCAAGGCGTAGTGCTCGAAACTTTCGTTTTGGACTATCGGATGCTTAGATTTCGAAGATTCGCCAGTAAGAAAACTTACAAGGGGAGCAATTCAAGGCTGGCACAAATGTAGACGCGAAATTTGAAGAAGCTCACTAGCATTTCTGCACAAAGCTAGCGCAGACGTGTTTCTCACTTTCGTCTTATTTAAAATCAGGTAAAAATTTAACATCTAAAAATTGAAGTATTTTATAGCCAACAGACTAGAGTGTGGTGAGAGATATGTCTAAATAAAATGTCATACAGTGAAATCCACAGTTACGAAAATTAAGTCACGTGTCATACTACTGAATAAGTGACCGTGCTCACTGATTATTCATAGACTGAAATACAGTTGTCCCTCGGTCAGGGGGAGGGGTGATTCCGATTACCCGAGAATCCGGATCATCGAGGAGACGCCCGTAGTACAGCTAACATTTAAACAAGGTAGGCAATGTACGTATAAAAGTCACATTTAGGCGCTTTGATGTGACAACTGTTGTCGTGGAAAAGCAATAAGTATTCATAGTATGAATGTGTGTCTCTAGCCTTAATTACCCAGCATGCAAAGCACATGTTTCGTGCTATATTTTTATTTGTGGCCTGTCTGGTTCTACTGTGCTTTTCTACATTATCTAATAAAGGGCAAGTTTCTCTAAAAATATTAAAGAATATAAAATGTGTGGCTTGGGTTTTTCTAAAACTTGTATCTAAAATATTTCTCATTCTAAGAAGAATTCGGAGTAATATTATAATAATGCACGTACATCTTCATGTAATACACCCGTTATTTTCGTCAGATATTAATCAAAGTTTAATTTTCTCCACAGGCTTTTGGAGAATACTTAGTTATCGAATTTCATGAAAATCCGTCCAGTGAGAGCCGAGTTGTTCCATGCAGGCGGACGGACAGATGAACAGAAACACGACGAAGCTAACTGTCGCTTATTGCAATTTTACGAGCGCACCTAAATATCATCACTCAATGTTAAATTAAAATTCCTTAAAGAGGAAATACTGCTCCTAGCGGTATAGTAATCGTAATTTTAAAGTCCTGTAATAATTATTTAAATGGAAATGCTGGGCTATAATTGAATAAAAACTGTCCGCACAACCTGGCCATCCGTATTACCGGGTTCCGGATTACAGAGGGACCAAAATAATAATGCGCTCGTGATAAGCTACAAAAATGCTGCTAATATTACTTATTCTACGTATCAACTTGATCAAGTGAATCTCATGGACTTCATTGTTGAGCCATGTACAAACTAAATTACAGTGTCGTGCATTACGATTATTAAGACAAGTGAAGGTACCTGTAGCCATTCAATGAAATATTCCCTGAGATTAGCCTCTTCTTTCAACTGAACCGCCTAGCAAGTATGCTGTAATTGTGCTTCTCTAATCCCAATTTATTTTGACAAAATCTCTAGTAAAATAAATTTTGTATAGTAGCCAAAATCTCTCTGGTGACCAAACCAGGATTGGAAGTGGTGATATCATAACACTGACGACACCGTTTATAGAAAGGCGAAGGGCCAACCGATACATCTCGCCTATCCCTCTACTGCATGATTTCATAAATAAAAAATACATTTGCAAAAAAAAAATATTTATGAAACTACATGATTACATTTATCTGAAACAGTCCTTAGAAGACTTGTGCTATCACCTGGCGGTCCAAGTCCTTACTACATGATAATACTGTTCCCAAATGGAAAAAAAATGAATGTTTGAAATAAAAACACAAATGTTCCCATTTGGGAGCGGAATGTTGTGGGTGGCTAACCGTGAATCAGTTCCAGGAAAAGGATAACATCTACAGATGGAAAGTGGATGGGAAGAGGATCATTTGTAAATGGTTGTCAATTGAGGAACGAGCTGTAAATGCAGATGGCCTTTGCACTGGTTTTGCTGTTGCAGTCGCCTAGCAGAACCCGTTCACAATTTTATGGCACTGCTCAAAGAAACGATTTCGTTTTGTCTGCTTTGAATATACCGCAAATGGTATTATTTGGGTATCGGGTTGGTTAGCTACTAACAATTATAGATAGCAGATCGTTCTGTTTCCCTCTAGTAACAGAAAAATGTGTTTACCAGAGGTGCGCTAATTCTGGGCACCAGGTCGCCGTGGTGTACTGAATATTGTACGGTGGTGCTTAATATTTGTGGGTTCTCGGGACGGAACTTGCTGCATTTCACACTTCTAGCGCCTAAAATGTTTAGGTGGCTTCTAGACTTTTATGAAATTTGTACCGCTTGGGTTTTTTTTACAGAATACTGGTGTTATGCTGTGGCAGTAACGTCATATTATACGGAATAGAAAAAATGTACGGAGGCAAGACCACTAACTCTGGGCGGGGGGGGGGGGGGGGGAATTTTTTGCGGTTTTTTTCCCCCCACACGGTGATACCCGTCACCTTCTTTCCCTTTCCCGTACCCCCCCCCCACCGCACCAACCATACCCCCAACCCCACT
>Ga0123357_10002408_pt1 | contig 20845 bp, 3 predicted proteins | sample TergutEmb28metaG_FD_89873 | JGI IMG/M metagenome (GOLD analysis project Ga0123357, IMG submission 89873) | Embiratermes neotenicus P4 segment gut microbial communities from Petit-Saut dam, French Guiana - Emb289 P4 | ecosystem: Host-associated > Arthropoda: Insects > Digestive system > Gut ... | reverse complement strand
TTCGACGTTGCGCCACGCCGACATCGTCGGCAGCAGGTTGAACTGCTGGAAGACGAAGCCGATGCGCCGGTTGCGGATGTCGGCCAAGTCTTCCTCGGTCATGTCGTAGACGTCCTCGCCGTCCAGCAGGTAGGTGCCCTTGGTGGGCACGTCCAGGCAGCCGATGATGTGCATCAGCGTCGATTTGCCCGACCCGGACGGCCCGATGATCGCCGTGAACTCGCCGGCGGTGATTTCAAGGTTCACCCCGCGCAGGGCGTCCACCTTGATCAGGCCGGTGTCGTACGTTTTCCAAAGGTCGCCCATGGCGACGACTGCGGTGTCGGCCATCAGCTTGGCGCCTGCCCGGGCTGCGGGAAGTTGCCGCCCCCGCCGCCGAAGTTGCCGCCCCCGCCGCCGAAGTTGCCCCCGGCGCCCCCGGATGGGAAGCCGCTGGGACGCTGACGGGCCCCGCCGCCGTTGCCGCCGAAAATAGACGCGAAGGCGCCCGGCTGGGCGTTGGAACCGGTTTGGATTGTGATGGTGATGACGACCACGTCGCCGGCCTGCAGGCCGGATGTCACCTCGGTCATGCCGCCCGACGTGGCGCCGGTTTGGATCTGTGTCTGCGTCGTCCCGCCGGACGCGCCTTGCAGTTCGACGTACTCGTTGCCGCCTTGACGGGTGATGGCCGTCGTCGGCACAGCCAGCACGCTGCGCGACGAGGTTGTGATCGAGATAGACGCGCTGACGCCCGCATACAGGCCGTCCTGCGTGCCCGTCACGTCGATGACGACGGGGAACGTGGCCCCCGACGCCGTCGAGGACGACGCGACGACCCCCACCGACGCGACAGTGCCGTCAAGCTTGGTGTTGGTGCTGTTGGGCGTGATCGTGCAGGCTTGGCCGGCCTGGACGTTGCCCACGTCGGCGCTGCCCACGGACGTCGTCACCTGGTAGGTGTTGGTGGTGATGACGGTGATGGCCGCGCTGCTGCTGGCGCTGCCCGCGTTGGCCCCGCCGGTGATGTTGGTGTTGCTGCCGGCGCCGCTGGCGCCCGCCCCGGTGCTGCCCGCCCCGGTGCTGCCCGTGCTGCCCACCTTGTCGCCGACGGCGATGTTGACGATGGCCACCGTGCCATCGAAAGGCGCCGTCAGCGTGGCATCAGCCAGCGCGGTCTGGGCGTTGGCCAAGGCATTTTCCTTGGTGGTCAGAGTCGACGAGGCCGCCGTCTGCTGCGTCGACGAGCCCGAACTGACGGCCGTGTTGTAGTCCGTCTGCGCCGCGTTGACGGCGGCCTGCGCCTGGTCGACGGCGGTCTGCAAATCGGTGGTGTCGATGGCGGCCAGGGCCTCGCCGCTGGTGACGGTGTCGCCGACGGCCACGTTCAACGACGTGACGGTGCCGGCGCTGGTGAAGCTCAAGTCGGCCCGCTGCGCCGGCTCGATGGTGCCCGTCGCCGAGACGGACGTGCTCATCGTCGTCGTGGCCACGGTGAAGTCCTGTGTGCGCGTGACGGTGGTTGGCTTGGCGGGGGCGCGAAGCGCGAAGTACAGGATCAGCCCGACGATGACAACCACGGCCGCACAAGCGCCGATGATCCACCACAGGGCCTTGCGGGTGAGACGCTTACGGGGCGGCGCGGCGTCCGGTGGCACTTCGTCGGCAGCGTCCGCGTAGCCCGTCGGCTCGACGTCGACGGCGGCATCTGCGGCGTCCGTCGCAGGATTGGGTTCGGTCAGCGGGATCGAACTGCTCATTCCGGGTCGAGGGTGGTTGAACTCGTCCGGCGTCGTGCCCAAAATATCGGACAGGGAACGCTCGTTCGGTGGTGTTCTCATGCGGCCCTCCTTATTTGCCCGTCATGCTGCGCGGAACGAAGTGGAGTCGCAGTATCTGGCGAGGTGGCAATAATCAGTGCTTTCTTTCTTCCTCGATTCAATCACCGTCGTGTGGCGCAACGATGGGCGCGGGCTGTGTGTCGGCTATGAGCGACGATGAAATACGGGTGGGGGTATTCGCCCTGTGCGAAAGGTTTCGCGAAAACGGCAACTACCGGGGCTTCGCTCAGGATCATCTGAACTAGTCACAGGCCGGTTACAGAGTGTAAGAAGTCTCGACCAAAACCGGGCGTCTTGGTTGACACGGATACCCCCCAGGCGTAGGTTGAAACGTGGAGAGTTGGTCATGCCCCCCTGAGTATGGTGCAAGTCGGGGAGTAGGGGGGCATTGGTCGCTGTCTAGGGACGAAATTTCCTTCTAGGGTTTGGATGTGTCATGGGACACTCGCAGGGTGACGCGAGGCTTGCTGGGCCTCGTAGGCCATTCCGGCTGGTCGCGCTGGGGGCAGCCGCGGCCTTGTTGCTGCCACTGATAGGTTCGGCAGGTGCCGGTTTGCCGGCTGCTCAGGCGTTGACGCAAGTCGCCACCTCGTTTCCGAACAACCCGCAAACCCCGCCGTCGGCGCCTAACATCGTGTTTGCGGAGAGCTTCGACGACGGCACGGATATGAGCGGAAAATCGTTGGTTCTGCCGGTGCCGCTGACCAGCTACAAGGGCAGCAGCGGTGAGACATACACGGCGGCATCTGACTGGCTGCCAGGGTTCGGCGGTTGCAACGGCTGGATTCTCAATTCGACAACACTGACGACGGGCAATTTGAACGCACAGGGGCCAGCCACTGCTGGCGCTGCTTCTGTGACGGATGCGGGCTGCGGCACTGGCGGCGGCCAATATGGCGCGAATTACGCCAGTTCCGGCACTACCCACTCGGCTTGGTGGTTCCTGCAGCAGTTGGCCTATGTGCTGGGAACGGCAGAACAAGCCAATGGCGATCTGCCGACCGGTGTGACGCCCTCGACGAACAACGTGATCTCTTCGCAGACCAACGCCGGAAAGAATCAGACCGATACCGAGCAGTTCACCACGACGTCAGCCGATTCGGTCAATGCGGTTCCCGGTCATTACTACGAGGTCTCGGCCTACTTCGCAGCGGCCCACTGCCAGAAATATCAGCCAAGTAAGGCTTGGTATGACCCGAGTGAACGGCTCTCCCTGTTGGTCAACGGCACCCAATTTATCCTGAACAGCGGCCTGAATCCTTGCAGCACCGGCACACAAATTAACGCCACTGATGGCAGCACGCCAATCATGGTTCAGAAGTTCACATCGCTGCCCATGCGCCTCGACACTGCGCAATCACTTGGAATGGAGCTTGAAAATCTCACGCCGCAATCTGGTGGTAACGACGTCGCATTCGACCAGCCGGAGATCATCGACGTCACACCGCAGCTTGACAAGAGCTTCGGCGCTGATGTCACGAACCCAGACACAACAGTGACCGCCGGCCAGCCGGTGCCGCTGATCTTCACCATCACCAACTCATCGGAGTTGGGCCAAAAGGATGCCTGGTCGTTCACCGATACCTTGGATTCGACCTTGACTGTGTTGCCCAACAGCGGGGCCACTGCTTGGACTAACACCTGCACCGATCCGAAGCCGCTCATCGACCCGACTGATCCGTCGGTGATGGTCGCTGGAAGCAACCCCCCAACCCCCATTACGAACACCCCCTTGGTTGGCACGACGAATTATGACCAAGCCACTAACCAGCTATCGGTGACGGGTAGCTTGTCAGACGGCATGAAGTATTGCACGGTTGAGGTTTGGGTTGCCTCGACGACCGATCAGCCAGCCGTCAATGGCGGTGCTCAAATAACCAAGTCGAACGGCATGTGGTCGCCACCTGACGGCCAGGCGGAACTCACGGTCAATCCCCCCACATTGAACCTGTCGAAGGTGATTTCGTCGGTGAAGACGCCTGATGGTGTCGACGAGTACGGCTTGGCAGTTATCGGGTCGGATCGTGTGGATGGCGTGCAGGCCGGTGACACTGTCACCTACACGCTGACGGCCACCAACCCCAGCAATGTTCCAGTGACGAATGTCACGGTCGCAGACGGCAGCGATTCCACCACTGGCACGGAGTTCAGTGGGGTTGGCACACTTTCGTCCGTCGGAAATTGCTATTACGATGACAACACATCGGTCACCAATGGGCAGATCAACTTGAATCCGACTGGCTCCGCCGAGAGCTCCGTCACCTGCACGGCTACCTATGTGGTGCAGCAACAAGACGTCGACAACTATGCGGCCGGCATAACCAGAGCAACCGACAAGTTCGTTGGTGTGGAGAATATTGCTGTTGCCAATGGTTATGATCCGACCGGCGCCGCCACCAATACCCCAGACGTCACCAGCAACCTGGCCTACGCAAACCTGACGTTCGACACCACGCCAGGCATTTCCATTGTCAAGACTGCCGAACCCACAACTGTTTCAGGCGCCAATCAGACCGTGACATATACGTTCCTGGTGACCAACACCGGATTGACAACCCTGACGGATGTCAAGGTCACCGACCACGACTTCAGCGGCACCGGCACGCCGCCGTCCATCACCTCATGCACCTATGGCACAACGCTGGCTGATGGCAAAACCTTGAATCCAGACCCGAATGCGGGTAACTCGGATGACAATGGGCAGATTATCTTGGCGCCCAACGAGACAGCCACTTGCACGGCAGACTACACGACCACCGACGCCGACATCAGTGCCGGCAGCATCACCAACGCCGCAACGGCGCAGGGCACAACACCCGACCCCAATGACCCGACGGTGACTGACACCGACACTGCGACGGTGAATGTTTCGGCGCTGCATTTTGCGAAGACCATCACGTCGGTCACGCCTGCCGCCGGTGAGACGACCACTGCCACTATTGACCCGTCAGGAAAGACGGCGACCGACGTCCAAGCCGGTGACACCGTCACCTACGCGCTGACCGCCACAAACAGCGGTACGCCGACACTGAACGACGTGACGGTGCTTGATGGCAACGCACTGGCCAACGATCCGTGGAAGACGCTGTTCGCCGTAGATAACCCATTCACCGGCGCCGGTGCCATGAATGACTTGACGTCCTGCCAGGTGACGCACCCCGACAGCACAACCACCCCCGCCACTAATGGGTCGATCACACTGCAAACCGGTGACTCGGTGACATGCACCGCCACCTATGTGGTGCAGCAGGCCGACGTGGACAACCACTTCATCAACAGCGCGGCGACAGTCGTCAACACCGCTGCGGCTGTTGGCACGGATACATCGAATAATCAGGTTCTCAGCGGAACCGACACAGCCACGGTAATTCCGACAACAGCATCGAGCCTGAGCATCACCAAACTGGTTTACGACCCCACCGACAGCAGCCAGAATGTGAACGACCCCACCACCTGGGGCAAGACTGTGACGGTCACGCAGCCCAATACGACGGTTAACTACCAGATCACCACCACCAACACCGGACAGGTTTCACTGACCGTCAAGGTATCGGATCCGACGGCGACGATCGGTGATTGCACAGTGGACGGAAAGGACGTCACGGCTGTTATTGGGTTGGCCGGCACGATCTTGAATGCCGGGCAGTCGGTAATTTGCGATGCGTCATATACCGTCACCGCCGCAGATCTTTCCGGCGGCAAGTCAATTCCGAACACAGCAACAGCCACCAGCACATTGCCGGACACCACGGCCGGCCCGACGGTTGATGACACCGCCACCGTCGAGGTTGCCAGCCTGCAATTGGACAAGACGGCCGACACCACAGAACTCAACTCAGGTGACTTGGTCACTTACACCTTTACGTTGAAAAACACCGGCAGCGTGCCGATCACCGGCACAACAATCACCGACCACGATTTCACCGGCAGCGTGCCGATGGGCACCATCGGCAATTGCACGCCTTCGGCCACGAATGGCTCGATCGACTTGAACCCAGGCGACATAGTCTCCTGCACAGCCACCTACACCGTCACGCAAGATGATGTGAACAACTACAGCGCTTTGTCAATCCCGTTGACAAATGAAGCCACAGCAACTGGCACGGCGAACGGTGCCACAGTGACGTCCAACACACCTGAGGTGCAGTTGCCGTCGGATACGACCGCGTCCTTGGCTATCACCAAGGCGGTCTTTGACCCCAACGATCCGTCGCAGTCACAGGACGACACATCGACGTGGGGCCAGTCGGTGACGGTGGCCGACCCCAACACAACGGTGCTATTCGCCATCGCAGCGACCAACACCGGCAATGTGACGTTGTCTGACGTCACGTTGTCTGACCCGATGATGCCGGGTGCCAACAACCTGAACAACGATCCCAACCCGACAACCCCGCTCAACTATTGCAATATCTACACGAACGGCGTCAAGGGCGATTCAGTGGATCCGACCGATCCAACGGGGTTTGCTTTGACCCCAGGCCAGTCGGTCGTCTGCGACGGGTCATACACCGTTGTCGATGCCGACATCACCGATGGTAAGACGTTGGTGAACACGGTGTCGGTGACAGGCACAGACCCGGCGAACAACCCTGTCGGCCCCGAATCGGCGACAGCCGACATCAACTTTGCCAGCTTGCACCTGGTCAAGACGGTTGCGGATGCCAGCGGGAATCCGATTACTGATCTGAATGATCAGTCTGTCGGATCGACTGTGACATACACGTTCACGATGACGAACACCGGCACTGTGGCGATCACCGATGCCTCCGTCAACGAGTTGCCCGGATTCAACGGCACCGGCACGATTGGCCAGATTGGAAACTGCCAGTTGACATTGGCGGGCGCGTCGTCGTCAACGTCGTCGGATTACCCGGTTCCATCCCTGGCCCCGGGAGATTCAGCCAGTTGCACGGCCGACTACACGGTGACGTCGGACGACGCAGCCAACTATGCTGAATCCAAGACCCCAGGGCCGGCCGTTCCGGTGACAAACACCGCGAATGCCACCGGCACTGCTGCGGGCGTCGGCACCGTCACATCCAACACGGCCGAAGCGCAACTGCCGACCTCGATGAACCCGTCCATCAAGGTGGCCAAGACCGCTGACACAAAGACAGTGACGGCGGCCGGCCAGACCATCACCTACACGATCACAGCGACCAACGACGGCGACGTGGCGCTGGACCACGTGAATGTGATCGACAACGGTGTGACCAACGGCGCCGGTACTCTTATCACGTCTGACGAGGTGCCTTCGCTCCTCGTAACCAGTTGCACGATCTACGCCAGCGCTGACGACACGACGGGCACCCCGGTTGGGGACGGAACCGGTCAGGCCGTTTTGGACCCGCCGTCGTTGGCGCCAGGCGAGCACATGGACTGCCCGGTTACCTACACCGTGACATCGACGGACATGGCCGCCGGTGGCACGCTGACCAACACAGCCTCAGTTACTGCCGTCGACCCGTCGGGCGCAACAGACACTGCTGAGTCAGACCAGTGGACGGTCAATGTGGCAAATCTGGTTTTGACCAAGGGCGTGGTGGCGCCGAGTGGCGATTTGTCGAACTGGACACCCGGTGTGGTGAACCAACCCCCGGCGTCGCCCCCGGAACCCACCGTAACTATTACGATTCCGACGCCACCAACCTCGGCCACCGTGACAGCGGCCGGCGACACCGTCACCTATGTGTATGTGGTTTACAACAACGGCACCGTGACCATCGACAATCCAACCATTGTCGAGGACGGCACACTGGGCACGTCGTTTGGCGGCTCGGGTACCAACCCGTCTGGCACCCTCGAGTGCGGGACGCCGGCGCCACTGGCACCCGGCGGCTATATGACCTGCATGGCCACCTACACGGTGACGCAGACGGACATTGACAATGGGACATTCACAAACACGGCGGTGTCCACCGGCACGGCTGACACCACAGACAGCGCCAATGGCGACACTGTGACGTCGAACACCTCCACAGCCACCGTCAATGCGACCCAGTCGCCGTCGTTGACTATCACGAAGTCGGCGTCTCCGACCGCCGTCAGCGCCGCCGGTCAAACCGTCACATATTCGTTCCTGGTGACAAACACGGGCAACACCACGCTCAGCAGCGTCAACATTGACGACAGCGCCAGTTTCAGTGGTTCCGGCGGCGCGCCGACCGTCAGCACTTGCACATATGGCACGACGTTGGACGATGGTACGACGCCGAATCCAGACCCGAATGCGGGACAATCGGCTGACAACAACGGGGCCATCACACTTGCACCCGGCGAGACGGCCACCTGCACCGCCGAATACACGACGACCGATGCCGACATCACCGCCGGCAGTATCACCGACACGGCCACCGTGACGGGTACGCCACCTGCCACACAAGCCGACCCGACACCGCAGCCTTTGACACCTGTCGATTCGAATGAGGTGACGGTGCCGGTGTCGTCCATGTCGCTGACTAAGGAAATCACCACCGTCGCTTTGCCTACGACCACTCCGCCTACGCAGGATCCAAAGGTCCCGATGACCACCGGCGATGGCGTCACCACGATCAGCACCGCTACCGACGTGCCTATTCAGGATCAGGTGATGTACACCTTCAACGTCACCAACACCGGCTCCGTCGATATTGACAATGTGACACTGACCGATGTTATGAGCAACGCCAACGACAGCATCTATATCGCTGGTTGCCATGTCGACTCGACAAACTATTCGGGTGCCACTATTGGCACACTGCCAGTCGGCAAGACGGCCATTTGTTACGGCAATTACACGCTGTCGCAGGCAGACGTGGACGCTGGGCAGCCGCTAGTCAATACAGCTTCGGCGTCCGGCACCGACACTGCCGGCAATACCGTCGACACCAACACGGCCAAGGCCAGCGTGACGCCCATCAACACCCCGCAGATCACTATGAAGAAGACCGTCACAGCCGTTTATCTGCCAGAGCCAGACGGCAAGACGAAGGACTCAGCGGTGACGATCGCCTCCGACGGCTCATCGGCCACCGGCGTGCAGGCCGACGATGTGGTGCAGTATGCACTGACGGCATCAAACCCCGGCACCGTCACCATGAATGACGTGACAGTGAACGAAGACGCCTCGTTGTTCACCGGCTCGGGCACGCCGCCAACCGTTGGCGCCTGCACGTATGACATATTCAATGCGACTACGAGCACGGCTGGCGATTCGGTGACTAATAGCCAGATCATTCTGGCGCCAGGTGATTCGGCTTCATGCACAGCCACCTATACGGTGACGCAGACCGATGTCGACAACTACGCGGCTTCAGGTGCCACAGTTGATAACACGGCGACAGCGACGGGCACCCCCGCCACTTCGACCAGTCCGATTACATCCGACCCATCCACGGCGACGGTGACGCCGGTCGCCCCCAAACCCGCGCTGAGCCTGGTCAAGTCGGCCAGCCCTTCCGATGCTGCCAGCTTTAATGTCGGCCAAGTGGTGACGTACAGCTTCCTGGTAACCAACACGGGCAACGTGACAATCAACGACATTGCCATTGACGATTCTGGCACCGCTCCTGACGACTCGACCACCGGTTTTACCGGTGTTGGTCAGTTGTCGGATATCGTCTGCCCGGACACGACACTGGTGCCTGAAGGCAGCGAGAGCGCAACGGCCGTTTCGTCGACCACCTGCACGGCCACCTACACCATTCAGCAGGACGATGTCGATAACGGCAGCATTCAGAACGCTGCGCAAGCCACCGGTACTGGCCCCAACGGCGATGTCACGTCCAAAGTGTCGGATGTCACGATTCCGGGCAACCCGAATCCTGGGTTGCAGGTGATAAAGACAGCGGTTGCCGGACCATTGGATTCCAACAACTTGCCGACCGTTTCGGCGGCTGGCCAGACGATCAACTACACGATCACCGCCACCAACACCGGCAATCAGACGTTGCATGATGTGACGGTTTCCGACGCCGGCGTGACGAACGGCGCCAACAACAAATCTGACGTATTGACGGTTGGTGGCTGCACGTTGAATGACACTGACAACACCTCCGTGGCCAATGACGGAACGATCACATTGCAAGCCACCAACACACCGGGCGGCGGCGACGTCGTGACCTGCACGGCGACCTACCAGACAACCCAGGCCGACATCGACGCTGGTGGGCAACTGGTCAACCAGGCAGCTGCCAATGGCTACGACCCGGCGAATGCCCTCGTGTCGGCCGGCCCGGCGAAGGCGCCCGTGGACGTCACCCTTGCTCCGGCGTTGACTGTGACGAAGACGCTGGCCGAGCAGACAGTGTCGACAACTGGCGATGTGACTTGGACGATCACGGCGACCAACAGCGGCAATGTGACGTTGAGCCAGGTGTCGGTCAGCGATTTGGGCATGACCAGTGCGGTCATGACAACCCCTGCCGCTGTGGCGTTGTCTGGTTGCTATCTGAACGACGCGGCGAAGACATCAGTGACGCCGGGCAACGGCTCGTTCATGTTGGCGCCTGTTGTTGACCCAGATAATCCGGCCCCTGGTTCGGTGGTGACATGCACGGCGACATACACCGTCACTGCGGATGACCTCAGTGGTGGCGCGGCTTTGACGAACACCGCCACAGCGACGGGCATGCCACCGTCGACGGCGGACAACCCGCCAGTTCCCTTGAAGGATACCGCCACGGCGACCCTTGACGTGTCGTCACTGGCGCTGACTAAGACCATCACCAACGTCTACCTGAAGGATGGCACGACGCCTGATCCGAGTTTCGCGGGCACCTCGTTCCCTGTGACATCGGTGACCGGCGTTCCCGCCGACGATGTCGTCGAGTACACGTTTGCCGTCACCAACACCGGCTCGGTGGATGTCAACACTGTCACGCTGGCCGATGACATGAGTGGGGTCACCCTCACTGGATGCAGTTGGGCGACGCTGGCACCGGGTGACACGGCGACATGCACGGGCACCTACACCATGACGCAGGCCGATGTGGACGCTGGTCAGACGCTCACGAACACCGCGACCGCATCGGGCACCGACACCGCCAACAACAATGTCACCAGCAACCAGGCCCTGGCCGAGGTGACGCCCATCAACACCCCGGCGATCACCATGACGAAGACCATCACGGCCGTCAATCTGTCGGGCGACACCGATGCCGACACCGCTGTGACGGGGACGCTGCCGGGGGCATCGGTTGCCAATGTTCAGGTGGGCGATGTCGTGCATTACACCTTGACAGCCTCCAACACCGGCACGGTGACATTGAACAATGTCACAATGGCCGACCTCGGTGTGACCAGCTCGATCATGACAACTGCCGCCGACGTGACATTGTCTAGTTGTTATTTGAACGGTGACACTACGACGACGGCCAATCCGGCCGACGGCTCAATCACGTTGGCGCCTGTTGTTGACCCGGCTAATCCGGCCCCTGGTTCGGTGGTGACATGCACGGCGACATACACCGTGACGCAAACGGACATCGACAACAATGTGGACCTGACCAACACGGCACAGGCCACTGGGACGCCAGCGAACTCGGCCACCCCGCTTGACCCCGAACAAGCCACCGCGACGGTGACACCGGTTACGGCCGACCCGAAGTTGACCGTGGCTAAGACGCCGAAGACACAGGCTGTTACGGCGCCCGGCCCTGTGACGTGGACGATCACAGCGACCAACACCGGCAATGTGACGTTGAGCGACGTGTCGGTCAGCGATTTGGGCATGACCAGCACGGTCATGACAACCCCTGCCGCTGTGGCGTTGACAGATTGCTACCTGAACGGCGACGGCTCCACGGCCACACCGGGCACTTTGGTTAGCGACCCGAGCAATATCGCGTCACTGGCACCGAATGACTACGTGACATGCACGGCCACATACACCGTGACGCAGACGGACATTGACAACAATGTGGACTTGACCAACACGGCACAGGCCGCCGGAACAGACCCTGCTGGAACAGACCACACGGCCAGCGACACGGCGACGGTTACCATGCCGACGCCACAAACGTCACTGGCTTTGACGAAGACGGCAGACGACAGCGCCATGGCGGGCAATGACGGCGTCGGTGACACGGTGGCATACACATTCACGGTGACGAACAACTCCAATGTGACGCTGTCGAACATCGATGTGGCAGAAACGGGCACGGCGCCCGTTTGGAGCACCGATGACCCGGCCAACGACACGCTCGGGTTCTCCGGAGCGGGAACGGTTCCCACCATCGGCGGATGCACCTATTCGTCCGACAATGGGTCGTCTGACAAGGGCACCACGGTCGGCAACGGCTCGATCAACCTGCTGCCCAACGAATCGGCCACCTGCACTGCCACCTACCAGGTGCAGCAGGGCGACGTCAATGCCGGTCAGATCGTCAATGTCGCCCAGGCCACGGGCGCTGCCCCATCAACGACACCTGTGCCGTCGAACCTGGCCGGCGTCGTCGTGCCTTTGACACAGACCCCTGAATTGACGCTGGACAAGTCGGTGTCACCGGGCACAGTCTCGGCAGCCGGCAACCAGGTGACATACAGCTTCACCATGACCAACACCGGCAATGTGACACTGAGCACCGTGAAGGTCGACGATGGCAGCCTGACCCCGCTGTCGCAGGTGGATTCCACGACCGGCGGGTTCGATGCGCCAGGCTTCTCCGGCACCGGCACGATGGACGACGTCACCGGTTGCCAGTTGACGCCGGACGGCTCATCATCGGCATCAGATGTCGCCTACCCGGTGCCGACGCTGAACCCGGGCGATGCCGTGACATGCACGGCGACCTATTCCGCCACACAGCCGGATGTGGACGCCGGCACGGTGGTGAACACTGCCCAGGCCACCAGCACCGGCCCTGATGGGTCGACGCCGGTGGATTCCGGTTTGTCGTCGGCCACGTTCACAGCGACGCAGACTCCGACGTTGACGATGCTCAAGACGGCCACGAACCTTGATGGGTCGGCGGTTACTGCTTTGGTGGCCGGCGACACCGTCAAGTATTCGTTCATGGTGACGAACACCGGGAACGTGTCGATTTCGTCTATCGGGATTAATGATCCGGCTTCGTCATCGCCGGTTCAGCCGGCTTCTGACGGCACCGGTGGCGCCGCCGGGTTCTCGGGGCATGGCACCCTTGGAACGATCAGCGGGTGTACATACCCTGATTCCAACACGGTAAATGTGAGCTCGGACCCTGCCGCCAACGGGTCGATCAATTTGGCGCCTGGCGAGTCGGCGACATGCACCGCCACATACACGGTCACCCAGGATGATGTGGACGCCACGAAGTTGGATAATGCCGCGACCGCTTCAGGCACCGCGCCTGACAATTCGACGACCACATCCAATGTGTCATACGTGCCGCTGCCGGCATCGAAGGATGCCTCAATCGTGGTGACAAAGAATGCCAGCTTGGACGGCGGGAAGACGACTAGCGGCGGCGTGACTGTGAACGCTTCCGGCCAGATTGTCACTTTCACAATTGTGGCGCAGAACACCGGCAAGGTCTCGCTGACAAATGTGTCGGTCACCGACGCCGGTTTGACCAACCCGTCTCTTACAAATATCTCTGGCGCGTTGACCGTTTCCAATTGCTTCGTGAACAGTGGCACACCTGGTTCGGCCACGAATGGCACCGCCAAATTGGCACCGAACGACACGTTGACCTGCACGGCGACTTACACCACCACGCAGCCGGATATTGACAACAATGTCCTCTTGACTAACACCGCGACGGCTGCAGGCACAGACCCGTCACTGAATCCCGTTCAAGGCAACGACACCACAGCGACTATCACCCCGTCCCAGGATCCGATGATCCAGATCGTCAAGAATGCCTCGCCTTTGACGGTGAACAGTGTCGACGACCCGATCAATTACAGCTTTGACGTCACCAACATCGGCAATGTGACGTTGACTGGTATAACCGTCACTGACCCGATGTTGGCGGGCATCACTATCAATTGCCCCACCACGCCGCTGGCTCCCAACGATACTGAGACTTGCACCGCGACCGAGCCATACCATGCGACGCAGACCCAGGTTGACGCCGGTAGTTTCACCAACACGGCGACCGTCACCGGCAACCCGCCCAATGATGCCAAACCGGTACAAGACACCAATGATGTGACGGTCAACGTGCCGTCCAAGCCAGGCGTTTCGATCACCAAGAAGGCCGACGTCTCGACGGTCAGCCATGTAAATGATCCGATCAACTACACGTTCACGGTGACCAACACCGGCAATGTGACGCTGGATCCAGTGACCGTCGACGACCCGATGCTCGATGCCGCAAACCTTTCTGTGATCTGCGACAACACGTCGCTGGCGCCTGGCGCTTCGACTGATTGCGCCGCCTCCGGGCCATACCTGGTTTCGCAAGACCAGATTGACGCCGCCACGGTGTTGACCAACACCGCCACAGCCACCGGCACGCCGCCCACTGGTTCACCGGTTACCGGCACAGACACGGCCACCGTCACCCCCGACGGCACTCCCCAACTCGTCATCGCAAAGACCGCCAAGATCGTTGGCGCCGATGTTTCGACCGACCCATTCGCCGGTGAGCAGATCACGTATACGTTCGTCGTCACAAACAGCGGCGATGTGACCGTCCATGGCATTTCGATCGACGATTCAACCTGGAACGGCTCCAACCCGCTCGGCGCAATTTCATGCCAGGCCACCACGCTGGTGCCTGACGTGTCGACCACCTGCACGGTGACGTATACCGTCACACAGAAAGACGTCGACCAGGGCTACCTGGACAACACCGCCACGGCCGACGGGCAAGACCCGCAGAATAACCCCGTTGATTCAACACCTGATTCCGTGCACATCCCGCAACCGGCCGGCGGCGCCTTGACCGTGAACAAGGTGGCCAACACCGACACCGTGACCGCAGCCGGTGACAGTATTCACTACACCATCACCGCCAAGAACTCCGGCAACGTCACACTGACCGACGTCAATGTTATCGACGCGGGCGTCACCAACGGCGCAAAGACCACAACGCCGTTGACGATCACGGATTGCAAGGTCAACGGTACTTCCGCCACCAATGGCCAGATCACGCTGGCGCCAGGCGACGTGGCGATCTGCGCCGTCGACTACACCGCGTCGCAACCCGACATCGACGCCGGCGGCACGTTGACGAACGACGCATCGGCCACGGGCAATGACCCCAGCAAGAAGCTGATCACCTCCAACGAGACGAGCGTGCCTGTCACCGTCGACCCAACCACCGGGTTGACCGTCACAAAGACACCGGCCGCCCAGACCGTCACAAAAGCCGGCGATGTGACCTGGACAATCACCGCCACCAACACCGGGTCCGCCACAGCTAACGGAGTCAAGATCAACGACCCCGCCATGAGCAACGGCGGCGTTGTCACCCTCAGCGACTGCACCGTCGACGGCACAGCCGTCGACAACACGTTGGGGTTCGACCTGGCACCCAAGCAATCCGCTCAATGCACAGCCACCTACACATTGACGGCGACCGATATTGCCAACGGCAAGCATCTCACCAACCTGGCCACCGCCGACGGCACAGCCATCAACGGCACCGTCCCGGTGAATGGCAACACAGCCGCCGCCACCGTCGACATCGCCACCCTGGCACTAGCCAAGACAACTGACACCACCCATGTGACAGCCGCCGGCCAGATAATCAACTACACCATCACCGCGACCAACACTGGTTCGGTGACGCTGAAGGGCGTCAACGTGGCCGACGCCGGTGTCACCAACACCGCCGGCACCAATGTTTCAGGCATGCTCGGCGTCACCTGCCCAGACGCCTCAGGTTGGGCCTCCGGCGAATCCGGCACACTGGCGCCTGGCGACTCGGTCGACTGCACGGCCACCTACAAAGCCACGCAAGCTGATATCGACGCCGGCGGCACGCTGACAAACCAGGCGACTGCCGCCGCCAGCGACCCTGACGGCGTGAACATCAGCACAACCCCAGCCGACGTGACGGTTCCGGTTCAACCGCCCGCCGGCCAACTGACCATGACGAAGAAAGCCGACCAAACCAACAAGCTGGCGGTCGGCGAAACAGTCAACTATTCGTTCATCGTCACCAACTCTGGTGTCGTGACAATCAACGGCATCGCCATCGACGATTCGACATTCGATGGCCATAATGGCGCGCTGACCGTCACCTGCCCGGTGACCACATTGGCACCCGGCGCCTCGACGACGTGCACCGCCGCCACATACACAGTGACACAGGCTGACGTCAACGCCGGCAGCCTGGACAACACCGCCAAAGCGACCGGCACCGACTCGCAGAACAACCCCGTGACGTCGCCGGATTCGTCATGGAATATTCCGCAGCCGGCCACCAGCTCGCTGGTCGTCACCAAGACGCCCAGCCGGACGTCGGTTGAAGCCGCGGGTGACCAGGTCAACTACACCATCACCGCGATCAACAAGGGAAACGTCACACTGACCGGTGTCATCGTCTCTGACGACGGTGTTACCAACGGCGCCGGCACCAAGACAGCGCTCGCAGTCGGCGGCTGCTACCTGAACGGCGATATGACCCAGACGCTGGACAACTCTGGCGGGTTCACCCTGAACCCAGGTGATGTGGCGACATGCACCGCCACATACACGGCCACGCAGGCTGACATCGACGCCGGCGGCACCCTCGGAAATGTGGCATCTGCCACGGGGCAAGACCCCAGCAACACCGATGTCCGCTCCCAGCCGGCCCCGGCCAGCGTCAATGTGACACCAATCAACAGCCTTACGGTCACCAAGACGCCGGTCGCCCAGACCGTTATGACGGCGGGTGATGTGCAATGGCAGGTCACCGCCACCAACCATGGGTCCGCCACCCTGAGTGGCGTGAATCTCGTCGATGACAAGATGTCGAACGGTGGCGCGGTGGCGCTCGCCGATTGCTTCGTGAACAGTGGGCAGCCCGGTTCAGTCACCAACGGTTCCATCACGCTGGCGCCCGGTGACACGGCCAGTTGCACCGCCACCTACGCCGTCACGTCAGATGATGTGCAAGCCGCAGCACAGTTGACCAACACCGCCAACGCCACAGGCGACGCGCCGAACAACACCGCAGTGACTTCCCCGGGTGCCACGGCGACCGTCGACTTCGGTGGCCTGGTCGTCACCAAGACGGCCGACGCGCCGTCCGTCACGGCCAAGGGCGATGTGGTCAACTACACCATCACCGCCGAAAACACGGGCGACGTGACGCTGAGTGCCGTCTGGGTGACGGATAACGGCGTCACCAACAGCGCAAAAACCACCACGCCGCTGACGATCACCGACTGCACGGTTGACGGCACCGCCGTCACCAATGGTGCGATCACCCTTGCGTCGAAAGCCGTGGCCACCTGCACAGCGCAATACACCGTCACACAGGCCGACATCGACGCGAATGGCACCTTGACGAACACCGCCTCGGCGACAGGTCAAACACCCGACCTTCAGCCAGTCACGTCCAACACTGCCGACGCCACCGTCGATGTCACACCGACAACCGGGCTGGAAGTCACCAAGACCACGGCCACACAGACAGTTTCGACTGTCGGTGATGTGGCATTCACAATCACGGCCCAGAACACCGGCACCGTCACCCTGACAGGTGTGGTGGTAGCCGACACTGGTATGGACAACGGCAGCGGCGCGCTGGACGTCTCCGGGTGCGTTATCGGCACCACCTCCGTTGACGACAACAGCGGGTTCACGCTGGCGCCAAATGCCACCGTCACCTGCCAGGCGTCATATCACGTCACCCAGGCTGACATCGACGCCGGAAAGACGCTGACCAACACCGCCAACGCGACGGGCAACGGCCCAACCGGCCCCGTCTCGTCCACGGACGCCACTGCCACAGTCGACATCACACAGACGCCTCACCTGACTTTGTTGAAGACCGCCGATCAGAGTGGGTCTTTGACGGTTGGCGAGCAGGTAAACTACTCGTTCCTGGTCACCAATGACGGCAACGTGACGGTCAGCAACATTGCCATCGACGATTCGACATTCAGCGGTTCATCGCCGATCGGTAACATCACCTGCCCAGACACCACCCTGGCGCCGAACGGCAACACCACCTGCACCACCGACACGGCCTACACAGTCACGCAGGCCGACGTGGACGCCGGCACCTTGTCGAACACGGCGACAGCCAACGGCACAGCCCCAGACGGCAACACACCGGTGCCGTCCGCCCAATCCAAGTGGGACATTCCGCAAGCACCCGCCCCGCACGTGGCCATCACCGAGACGGCGAACCCCGGCAGCGGTCTGAAAGCCGGCGACCCGCTGACGTTCACCGCCAAGGCAACCAACGACGGGAATGTCACGCTAACCAACGTGATGCTGGCCAACGTGGCCACCGGCTGGACGGGTGCGGGCCCGATGCCCGACATCGACTCGGCCAGCATCATGCTGTTCAACGCGGCCAACCCCGTCGGCGTGTCTGTCACCAATGGCAACTTCTCTATGGCGCCCGGCGACTACGTGACCTACACCACCCTGCCCTACACAGTGCTGCAGGCCGACATCGACAACGGCACGCCGATCGTCAACCAGGCGTCCGTTGTCGGCACGCCACCGAACAGCACCAGGGTCGCATCGGTTTCCGACACTGCCACCGCACCCGCCACCCCAGTGGTAGCCAACGCCCACATCAACATCACCGAGACGCCCAGCCAGCCCAGCGGCTTGCAGATTGGCGACACGTTGACGTTCAACATCAAGGCCACCAATGACGGCAATGTGACGCTGCACAATGTGACGCTGTCGAACGACATCACAGGGTGGACGGGCAGCGGCCCGATGCCCGGCCTGGTGACGTTCCTGGTCGACGGTGTTCCTGTCGTCAACGGCCACTTCGATCTGGCGCCCGGGCAGTCGGTCACCTGCGTCACCACGCCGTACATCGTGACGGCAGCGGATGTCACCTCCGGCAAGGGGATCGCCAACAAGGTCATGGTCGCAGGCGCCCCGCCGCAGAACCTGATGCTTTCGGCGGTTTCGGCTGTCACTGTCGTCCCGGCCATGACGGTGACACCGCCGACAGGGCCTGGCGGGTTCCTCGTGCAGACCGGCGCCGTCGTCGCCACAGGCAGCCCATTGATTGCCTGGATGCTCATGCTGGCTCTTGGCGGTTTGGCTGTCGGCGCGGCCGCGCTGAAGCGCGCTTCCTACCTCCGTCATCCTGCGCGGAGTGAAACGTAGTCGCAGGATCTGCCTAAGCGAAGCAGGACACTTGGCCAGATCCTGCGACTCCACTCGCTTCGCTCGCTCCGCGCAGGATGACGAATAGGGGTTTTTGTCGGTGGCGGGTGCCAGACTGTAGGGCATGAGCATTTGGTTATTCATTGCGTTGGCCGTCGGGCTGGTTCTGGGCGTCGTCGTCGGCCTGTTGGTCGGACGGTCGCAGGGTGCTGCGGCGCTGGCTGGGGCCCAGGCGGCCACAGCCCAGGCCCAGGCGGCCACAGCGGCGGCCGCTGCCCAACGTGACGCGGCGCTGGCACGCGTCGCCGACAGCGCCAGAGACCATGAAGTGCTGGTGGCCCAATTCAAGGCGCTGTCCGCTGAAACCCTGGCCGAGCAGGGCAAACGGGCCGACGCCAGCGCCGAAGAGCGTCTGAAGAAGACGGAACTGTTGATGACACCCGTCGCCCAGAACCTTAACGCCCTGCAGGAACGCCTGGCGCAGGTCGAAAAAGACCGCGCCACGATGGCGGCCGAACTGCGCCTGCAGGTGAACACCGTCGTCAACACGTCGGAGAACCTGCGGCGCGAAACATCCGGCCTGGCGACGGCGCTGCGCAAGCCGCAGGTGCGCGGGGCCTGGGGCGAAACCCAACTGCGGCGCGTCGTCGAGATCGCCGGCATGGTCGATCACGTCGATTTTGCCGAACAGCAAACCACCCTGACAAGCGCCGATTCCGTCGCCCGCCCAGATATGAAGGTGATGCTGGGCGAGGGCAAGTTCTGCTACGTCGACTCGAAAGTGCCGCTGGCCGCCTTCCTGGACGCCCAAGACGCCGACGACGAGACGCAGCGCACCGCCAGCATGGAAAGGTTCGCCGCCAACGTCAAAACCCACATCAACCAGTTGTCGGAAAAGACCTACTGGAAGGCCAGCCTGGACAGCCCCGAGTTCGTCGCCCTGTTCATACCGTCGGAGGCGTTGTATGCGGCGGCGCTGGCCCAAGATCCCGAGTTGATGGAGTATGCCGGCAAACGCAACATCGTGCTGACCAGCCCCACCAGCCTCATCGGCCTGCTGCGAGCAGTTGCCTACGGCTGGAAACAGGCCCAGTTGGCCGACAATGCCGCCAGTATCGCCGAACTCGGCCGCGAGCTCTACGACCGTCTGGCCGTGCTGGGCGACCATATCGACCACCTGGGCAAGTCGATAGCCGGCGCCGTCGGCCACTACAACAAGATGGTCGGCTCGCTGGAGGGACGAGTACTGGTGACGGCCCGCAAGATGGCCGACCTACAAGGGTCTGACAAGGCATTAGAGGCGCCGAAATTGCTAGACCAGGTGCCAGGCGGCGTCAGCGCCCCAGAGTTGACGGTGTAACCCCGTCATCCTGCGCGCAGCGAGCGTCTCCAAACCCCGTCATCCTGCGCGCAGCGAGCATAGCGAGCGCAGTCGCAGGATCTGCCTACCAGATCTTGACGCGCTGGTCGGGCGGCAGCCACATGCCGTCGCCTGCCTTGACGCCGAAAGCGTCGACGAACTGCGGCAGGTTCTTGGCCACCTGGTTGCAGCGGTGCTCGGCGGGGGAGTGCGGGTCGACGGCGGCCAGCTGACGGGCGAACTCGGGCCTGTCCTTGCCCTGCCAGACGGCCGCCCAATTCAGGAACAGCCGCTGCGCCGGGGTACACCCGTCAATGGGGGTGTCGTCGCCGGCCAGCCCGGCGTCCTCACGGGCGATCGTCCAGGCCAGGTACGCGATGGACAACCCGCCCAGATCGCCGATGTTCTCGCCCAGGCACAATTTGCCGTTCAGGTGCACGTCAGGGGCTGCAGCGGGGC
>Ga0123357_10002407_pt1 | contig 20849 bp, 13 predicted proteins | sample TergutEmb28metaG_FD_89873 | JGI IMG/M metagenome (GOLD analysis project Ga0123357, IMG submission 89873) | Embiratermes neotenicus P4 segment gut microbial communities from Petit-Saut dam, French Guiana - Emb289 P4 | ecosystem: Host-associated > Arthropoda: Insects > Digestive system > Gut ... | reverse complement strand
TTTCAGAAAACGGATTGCTTCGGTAATGCTTGCTTCTTTGCAAACCGGCAAAGTCAGCAACGCTCCGGCAGATGTTTTTACAGCGTCGGCGCTGACCGAAACGCTGTTGTGCGCCGGAATCACGATAGCATCTACTCCCGAACATTCACAGGTGCGGGCTATTGCGCCGAAATTGCGAACATCCGTTACTCCGTCTAATAAGATGATGGACGGATTTTTTCCCTCTTCGTAGAGCGAAGGCACTATATCTTCCAATTTTCTGTAAGTGGCGGCGGAAATAAAAGCAATCACGCCCTGGTGATTTTTACGGGTCAGCCGGTCTAATTTTTCCTGCGGCACCCGCTGAAGGGGAATATTCGTTCCTTTTACAATCCGGAAAAGTTCGCGTGCCAAATCGTTTTGAAGGTCGCGCCGCATCAGTATTTTGTCAACATCCTTGCTTGCCTGCACCGCTTCGATAACTGCGCGGGTGCCGAAAATCATTTGGGGTTGCTGCCCGGTATTAAAATTCGCATCCATATTTTCTTATTTTATTACGTTGCAAATTTACGTATTTATTCTCATTTTCTCATTTACTCTGACACTACCTCTGACACTTTTTTGTAGCTTTCTTCAAGTGTAAAATACTTTTGATTTCTGTGAAACGGAATGTCAGGTATTTTACCCGTTCTTATTTATTTTCAACAACTCTTTCGCATTCTCAATAGCCGCAGCCGTCAATTGAGCGCCGCTCAGCAACTGAGCGATTTCTTTGATACGTTCTTCGTAGGACAACAATCGAATGTGAGTCTCCGCAAGATTGTCATTTTCTTCTTTATAGACAAGATATTGCGTTTTGCCTTTGGCGGCAATTTGCGGTAAATGGCTGATTGCAATAACCTGCATGGTTTCTCCCATTTGGTGCATAATATTACCCATTTTATCGGCTATTTCTCCGGAAACTCCGGTATCTATTTCATCGAAAATAATTGCCGGCAGCGCCATTGCCCCTGCAATTAACGATTTTATTCCCAACATTAAACGGGAAATTTCACCGCCGGAAGCCGTTTGAGCTACCGTTTTCAATTCTAAGTTTTTATTTGCCGAAAACAAGTAAGTGACAGAATCCCAACCGGTGGAATCAAATGATTCTTTTTTCTTGATTTCTACTGAAAACCGGACATTCGGCATCCCTAACAGACTGACTGTTTTGACTAATTGATTTTCGAACGTTCGTGCAGCTTCGTTCCGCGTTCGCGAAAGTTCTCCGGCAAGTGTTGTTATCCTGTCGTACAATTGCGCCGATTTTTTGCCTAATTCTTCCAGCGCTTCTCCGGAATGGTCAATTTCCTGAATCTGTTTGTTTAAGCTGTCGCGTAATTCAATTAGAGCTTCAACCGAATCCAGCCTGTGTTTTTTTTGCAGTGAATAGAGAATATCCAAACGGTCGTTGATTTCCTGTAAGCGGTCGGGATTAAACTCCAGTTTTTCCTGCTGTGTGTGAATATCCGCCGCCAAGTCTTTCAAATCAAGATAAGCCGTTTCGATTCGTTCTACCATAGGTTCCGAAGCGGAATATATTTTTTGTAAAGACTGTATTTGCTTGAGCGATTCTTTCAAAGCCGGAACAATTCCGGTCATCTCGGAGGAAAAATATTGATCCAGCCGGAAAAGTCCGTTCTTTATTTCTTCGATATGCGAGAGCGTTTCCGATTCCTGTTCCAGCAAATCCTGTTCTCCGGCTTGCAAACGAGCTTCAGTCAATTGATTGAATTGAAACCGCAAGTAGTCTTCTTCCGTTTTGCGTATGCTGATTTTTTCTTTTAATTCGTTGATTTCTTTTTCAGTACGAATATATTCCCTGTAAGCAGGCAGATATTCGTTTTTTAAATCCCTGTTTTTTGCCAGAACGTCTAAGACTTGCATTTGAAATTGGTTATCAGCCAACAAGAGATTTTGATGCTGCGAATGAATATCAATCAAAAAAGCGCCTAACTCTTTTAAGTCGTTCAGACCAACCGGGCTGTCGTTGATGAAAGCGCGCGAGCTTCCCGACGCTCTGATTTCACGCCGCAGAATACATTGACCGGCATCGTATTCCCAGCCTTTTTCCGAAAAAAGGGGATCTAATTGATAGGAAGAAATATCGAATACGCCTTCAATCACACAGCGTTCTTCATTTTGTTTGATTGATTTGGCATCGGCTCGCTGTCCCAAAATCAGGGATAAGGCGCCTAATACAATGGATTTACCGGCTCCCGTTTCGCCGGTAATAACGGAAAATCCCGAAGAAAAGTCGATTTCCAGCCGGGATATTAAGGCATAATTTTGAATTATAAGCGTTTTAAGCATAGGGACAGTTATTTTTTTAATGGATCGAGTTGCGTTCCGGCAGCCGGATAAACGTTTCGCAACAAATCGTAAAGGGATTGTTTTTCTTCGGCAGTCGCTTTACTTGCAATAGACACAATTTCGTCTAATTTGCTATCGGAAAACATCTGAAGGAGAATTTCCGTATTTCTGACGTTTCGCGTGTCTTTCAATACCGGTAATGCCTCTAAAATGGTCGTCCGTCCACGGTCGGGATTGGCAGCCATAGCATCCAATCCTTTCAGATGGTAGGTGTACCACATTTGCCGGAAGGATTTAACCGATTCATCCGTATATGAATTGATGATGGAAGAGCGGCTTTTCCGGTCGTCGAAAGCCGACCAACCCGTCCAATCGGCATTGGATTGCGCTTGCATGGCGATAGACAGCGCCTGGCGGTAAAAAATACTTCCACCCTGGGGTGAGAAACTGTCAAAGTCCAAGGCTAAAATCAAATTGCAATAGAAAGCAATGATGGCAACAAGATTGTTGTCGATAGACGTTTGCAGAATTTGAAGGGAAGCACCCTCCGTGTAGTCGAATTCGACTTTGGTGTCGCGATAGTTCAAAATAGAAGTGATGTATGTCGAATTATATACCGGGCGGCGAGCCTGTATAAATAATTCCGCTTTAAACGAAGTCTCCGACGGTTGCTCCATGATGGTGAGCGAAAACGTGCAATCGATCCGTTCATTAATAGCAAAGGTCGCATTGCTCCATTGAGTGCCGTTGATAAAGTCGCTCAATGACCGTTGCATGGCATTAAAAACACTTTTGTTGGTTGCTTGAATCCGGTCGCTGTTGACTGTGACAGTAGCGTTCAATTCCTGCGCCTGCAACCGGATTACGGAAGCAAGCATCAGGATAAGCAGATAGAAATAGTTTCGCATATTTTCCGAAGAATAACTATTTATTTAACGTACCGGCGACGATTTTCTTTTCTTTTCACTCCCTATTTTTAATAAAAAAACGTTGCAAGTTAGTTATTTTTGGTCAATAAATCGCCATAATTAAAAAAATAAGGTAAGTTTTTTTCTTTGCGCTCAAAATAATATTTCTCCTAAACGTAGGAATTGATATACTTTTTCTATACCTTTGCATGATAAATATTTTAGAGCAACCGGAAGAAGGCGGATCAGCGAACAGGCACAGTCTGTTTGCTGATTTACAATAAAGAACTCTAAGTATTGATATTCTGCGATAAAAAAGAAAAAAACAAAATAAATGACTGAAAAATGGAATTATCAATCACCCATAAAAGAACAAAAACTTAAAAAAGACGAGCTCTCTAAAAGATTCGGGTTAAGCCCTGCCGTATGCCTTCTGATGGTTCAAAGAGGGATTATAACAGAACAAGATGTACGACAATTTCTCAATCCGAATTTGCGAGATTTATGTGATCCCTTCCTGTTTCCGGATATGCAAAAAGCCGTAGACCGCTTGAATATAGCATTGGGAAACAAAGAACGAATCATGATTTATGGGGATTATGATGTAGATGGAACAACAGCCGTTGCTCTGGTTTACAAATTTTTAGAACAGAACACGTGGTCGCCGAATCTGGATTATTATATACCGGATCGTTACGACGAAGGGTATGGTATTTCGGACAAAGGGATCGAATACGCATTTGAGACGGGCGTATCGTTGATAATTTGTTTGGATTGTGGAATAAAAGCGATCAAGGAGGTTGCCTTCGCCCAATCGGTGGGCATTGATTTCATCATTTGCGATCATCACATGCCCGACGAAGTATTACCCGATGCAGTTGCCATCTTGGACGCCAAGCGGCCGGATTCAACGTATCCGTATGAACATCTTTCGGGGTGTGGCGTAGGATTCAAATTCATGCAGGCATTTGCCATTAGTAATGGGATCGACTTTTCGAGTCTGAGACCTTTACTTGATTTAGTCGTGGTGAGTATTGCATCGGATATCGTTCCGATTACGGGCGAAAACCGTGTGATGGCCGCATACGGGCTGAGGCAATTGAACCATAATCCGAGTAAAGGACTCAAGGGTATTATTGATATTTGCGGATTGTCGGGAAAAGAAATCACCATCAGCGATATCGTTTTTAAAATCGGCCCTCGAATCAATGCTTCCGGACGAATGGTGAACGGGAAAGAAGCGGTGGATCTGCTCTTAGCAAAAGATTTTAAATCGGCTCGGGAGAAGAGCGAAAGCATCGACCAGTACAATGATGATCGCCGCGAAGTGGATAAAAAAATAACCGATGAAGCCTATGCGGCTATCGATGATGATCCTCAAATGGAGCATCGGAAAATATTAGTCGTCTTTAACAGGGAATGGCATAAAGGGGTGATCGGTATCGTAGCTTCGCGACTGACCGAACGATACTACAAGCCGGTCATCGTATTGACCGAATCGGCAGGTTATATTTCCGGGTCAGCGCGTTCGATCACAGGTTTTGATATTTACAAAGCGATTGAATCGTGCCGGGATCTTCTGCTCAATTTCGGAGGACATACGTTTGCTGCAGGGGTCACGCTACCGGAAGAAAATCTGGAATTATTAAAATCCCGTCTTGAAGTTTTTGCCGATAAATACATGGAAAAAGAACAAATGATTCAAACGCTGGATATCGATGTGGCTTTGAAATTCAGTGAAATCAATACTAAGCTTTTATCGGATTTGAAACGGATGAATCCCTTTGGGCCGGAAAACCTCAAACCGGTTTTTTGTACATTCGACGTTAAGGATTCAGGAAACAGCAAATTGGTTGGCAAGGAATTGGAGCATATCAAACTGGAGCTTGTTGATGATTCCACGGGTGAAATCATCCCGGCCATCGCATTCGGAATGTATCCGTTTCACGACCGTATCAAAAGCGGCAAACCGTTTGATATTTGCTATACCATCGAAGAAAACGCTTACAATAATAAGACAAGTATCCAATTGTTGATTAAAGATATAAAAATTAATGGCTAACAGGTAGTGATGAAAACTATTTACTATTTACCATTTACCTCTAATCATTAATCATTCGTATTCTTATGTTTCTCGAAGTACTTAAACAATATTGGGGATATGATTCGTTTCGTTCGCTTCAGGAAGAAATCATTACTTCCGTGTATGAAGGGAACGACACTTTGGGACTTATGCCGACAGGTGGAGGAAAATCATTGACCTTCCAGGTTCCTGCGATGTTGATGAATGGTATCTGCCTTGTGGTAACTCCGCTGATTGCTTTGATGAAAGATCAGGTGGATAGTCTGAAGAAACTCGGAATTAAAGCTACTTGCGTCCATTCGGGAATGAGCCGCTCCGAAATCATGATTGCACTTGATAACTGCGTTTTTGGTAATTACAAATTCTTATATGTATCGCCCGAACGTTTGACCACCGAACTGTTTTTAGCCAAACTTCCCTATTTCAATGTCTGTTTATTCGTTATAGACGAATCGCATTGCATATCGCAGTGGGGATATGATTTTCGTCCTTCCTATCTGCGCATTGCCGACATCCGGGAATATCTCCCGGAAGTTCCTGTGCTTGCATTGACGGCAACGGCTACCCCCGATGTGATCGACGATATTCAGGAAAAATTGCAGTTCAGGAAAAAAAACGTTTTCAGTAAGAGTTTCGAGCGGGAAAATATCGCTTACGTCATCCGTGCAACCGAAGACAAGCTCTTCGAAATGATCCATATTTTGTCGAAAATGCAGGGCAGTTCTATTGTTTACGTTCGCAGCCGCAAACTAACCAAAGAGATTGCCGTCGAATTACAGCGTCAGGGCATTCGTGCCGATTATTTTCACGCAGGACTGAATCAGGATGAAAAGATACGGAAACAAAACGAATGGAAAAACGACCAGTGCCGGGTGATTGTCTGTACCAACGCCTTCGGCATGGGCATCGATAAACCGGATGTCCGGTTAGTGGTCCATTACGAGTTGCCCGGTTCACTGGAAGAATATTTCCAGGAAGCGGGACGAGCTGGGCGAGACGAGAAAAAAGCCTACGCAGTCGCCCTTTTCTCGCCGAGAGACATGGCTCAATTGAAGAAACGAGTAAAAGATGAATTTCCGGGACGAGAGTTTGTCAAAGACGTGTATGAGAAATTGGCTTATTTTTTTCAAATTCCTATTCATACGGGAATTGATACGGGTCATACTTTTTCTATCGAGCAGTTCTGTACGACGTACAAATACAATATCACCCAAGCGCATAACGCTTTGAAAATTCTTGACCTGTCGGGATATATCACTTATATCGAAGAGACGGAGAAGCAATCGAAGTTACTATTTACGATCCAGCGCGACGAATTGTATAAATTTTCGGAGTTCAGCGAATCGATTGAAAGTCTGATTCAAATCCTTCTGCGTTCCTATACCGGACTATTTGTGGATTATGTTCATATCGATGAAAATCTGCTGGCACAACGGGCCGGGATATCCGATCCTGCCGTTTACGAATCGTTGAAATTGCTGTCGAAAAGGGGCATAATCCATTATATCCCTGCTCAAAAGTTACCGACAATATACTATAACAAGAACCGGGAAGAAATAAAATATCTGTCGATTCCTCCATCGGTATATGAACAGCGACGGGATAAATTGATCAACCGGATAAAGAGCGTCATTGATTACGGGAGTTCGAAAACGCAATGCCGAAGTCAAATGTTGCTTCAGTATTTCGGTGAAAAAGAGGCAAAAGCGTGTGGAAAATGCGATGTTTGCCTTGATAAAAAACAACAGACTATGCGGTCGTCCGATATGGATCGATTGATTCAAGCGGTTTTATACCAATTGAAGGGAAAAGAAATGACTTTGGATGAAATAAGGGCGGCGGCGAATTATCCGGAATCGCTTCTGATAGAATCGCTTCGATACCTTTCCGATAATAAACAGATTGTGATGTGTAATAATAGAATGAGGAGAAGACAGGATAGTGACGGATAACAACAACTCATTACTTTGCCGGTTGTCTTGCATTGCATACTTCCGCAAAGCCATTCACGAAATATTCAAATATCCAAATACCCAAAATGGAAATTTGGATATTTGGATATTTGTGTCCAATAATTGTTTTTAATTCTACTTTAATTAACCGTAAATACTTTCAGGTTGCGGACAAGGATATAGTACATTCCCGTACAATCGCCGTGTACAATGCCTATATATACCGTTTTACCCTTATAAGCCGTCAAATCGACAGATACGTTTGTAAACGTTTTACCGAGGTTGGCGTCTGTTAACTCAGTCCAATCCTGAAGAACAGTTGCATCCCGGCAGTTATCTATAGTAATTTCATTTTCCGAAACAATCACTTGATAGTGTTCTTCGTAATCCGATTTGCTGGCTCCTGAGGCAACCTGGAAGGTAAGCTTTACGCTCTGTGCATCGGCAGGAACGGTAACAGCGGGGCTGATCAGGTAGTTTTCGGGAGTCAAGGTAGTACCATCATCCAGCCAGGAATCGGAAGTGATGGAGGGAGGATTATCATAGAAGTTCCAGTTATAACCGTCACCGTCTTTGTCTATTTCCGTCCACCCACGGTCGAATGGGTCGGTAGCAAAAGTTTCGTCTAAGAGCACCGTATTATTTGTAGCATCCGGGACATCCACCGTCAGCTCATTGCCATAAGTAATACCTATCGCGTTTTGGGCAAAAGCGCGAACGTAGTAGGTCTTACCTAATACCAAATCTAAATCGGCAGAGAAGGAAGAGAGAACGTTAGAGGCATCCGCTGCCACTTCGACAACGGTATTCGCTGTGGTGGGGTCGTGACTTGTAGCATAGCAAAAACCACGTTTTACCACACTCACACCGCCGTCGCCGGCAATAATGGATTCCACGGTATATAAACCGGGCGAAGGGTTCGTTACAGTCGGCAAATCTCCCATAACAGGCGCTGTTACAGGCGCCGGATTTTCTTTAGAGCCAATGCGAATATCGGTAAGCAGCAAGGCAAATACTCCGACGCAATCATAATGCACCCATGCAATATACACATCCTTACCTGCATAAGCGCTCATATCGACCGATCGATTGACTAAAGTGCGGCCGGTTCCGTCGCCCAAAGTTTCTTCAAATACCACGTCACCGATAGAAGTACAGTTTTCTTCGGTGAATTCAGTAGTAGAAACCACGACTTTATAGTGTTCTTCCACGTCGGTTGAAGCGGCTGAACCTATGTTCCATTCCAATTTCGGGTTCGTTCCGGAAATGGCAATTTTCGGGCTAATAAGGAAATTGTAAGGAGTTAAGTCATCGCCATCATCGGAGTAAGAGTCGGACATGGCGCCAATAAACCGGTTGCTGTAAGCATACCACAGGTTTCCGTCGCCATCATGGTCGATCATCTGCCAGCCTTGCGGTGGAAATATATCTTCGTTGAAGCGTTCCATGAAAGGAAGGCTTTCACCCGTAGTTGCTTCTGCAGGCGGTGTAAAACTAATGCTGTCCACATCGGCAACATTGAATTCGGTAGTTGTACCATCTGTTTTATACACATAAACTTTTTGGGAGGCAGTTTGGGCATTCATTACCAAAACTCCCATGAAAAAAACGCATGCTAAAAATAAGCGTAAAGTAATTTTTGTTCTCATTTTAATAATTTTAATAGTAATTTTTTATTGTTTTATGAATTTAAGCACTTGTCCTCCTACTTGCAACAAATAGACTCCGCGTTGCAGTGAAGTTACGTTGACGTTTGTTGAATTATCTTGAGCAGAAACGCTTTTCAGAAGTTTTCCACTCAGATCAAACAGGTTTATTTTCACATCTTTATCCGTACCGGAAATCGTAAGATTCGTAGTCACCGGATTAGGAAATATGAAAACCCGGGATGGTAAATCCGGAATTTTAATTCCCACATCTTCGGAAATAAGAAAGCGAATACATGTAATACCGGTAACGTCGTCACCGGATTTCATGTTTACAGTCATAGAGTTGTCATCGAAAACAATTTTTTGCACATCCGAGAGGACATAGGCTGTTTCCGTTCCATCAGCGCTTAACATAATCAATTTTGATTCAGCGCCTGCCAAAAACCTTCCCGCTACCAGCAGGAAAAGCCCCAAGAGAAAAGTTTTTTTTATCATATCATTTATTTTTAATAGGGGGCGGAGATACCCCCGGTTTATAGTTTTTTCTAAGAATTAATGTGTATATACGCTTAAATTACGAACCATCATATAGTACTGGTCGGTACAATCTCCATGTACAATGCCTATATATACGGTTTTACCTTTATAAGCAGACATATCAACAGCTACATCGGTAAAATTTTTATCAAGGTTGGCGGCAGTTAACTCCGTCCAATCCTGAAGCACATCGGCATTCCGGCAATTATCGGCAGTAATCGCATTTTCCGAAATAATCACTTTATAGTGTTCTTTATAATCGGTAACATTTGCGCCGGCAGCAACCTGGAAGCCAAGGGTTACATTCTGCGCAGAGGCGGGAATCGTAAGGGCAGGGCTTATCAGGTAATTTTCAGGTAAGGCCGGCCCTACACCGCTGATGTATGAATAGGAAATGACAGAAGGTACATCGGCATAGTAATTCCAGCCGTAACCATCACCGTCTTTGTCAATCGTTGTCCATCCGCGACCAAAGGGATCGGTAGCAAAACTTTCGTCCAGTAACACGATACTTTCATTGGGGACTACCACCGTTTGCTCGTTACTGTAAGTAACGCCCACCGCATTTTTGGCAAAGGCGCGTACATAGTAGGTTGTAGAAGGATCCAAATCTAAATCGGCAGAGAAGGAAACGAAGACGTTAGAAGCCACAGCAGCAACGTCGACTACCTCGTTTTCGATGGTGGGGCCAGGGCTTTTACTGAAGCAAAAACCACGTTCCACCACATTCACGCCACCATCGTTGATAATAAGGGAAGAAACGTTTGTTGATCCCTGTAAAACATCGCCTACCGACAAATCGCCCATTACAGGCGCAGTGACCGGCGCCGGATTTTCGGTAGAACCGATGCGGATGTCGGCAAGGAGCAATGCATAAACGTCGTAGCAATCGTAATGCACCCACGCGATATACACATCCTTACCTGTGTATGCGCTCATATCCACCGATCGATTTACCAGAGTGCGGCCGGTTTCGTCTCCCAGCGTTTCTTCAAATACCACATCGCCGGTTGAAGTACAATTATCGCCGGTGAATTCAGTGGTAGAAACCACAACTTTATAATGTTCTTCTACAGCGCTTGAAGCGGCAGACCCTATGTTCCACTCCAATTTCGGCTTAGTGCCTGAAATGGTAATTTTAGGGCTAATCAAGAAGTTGTAAGGAGATAAGGGGTCGCCGTTATCACTTTCGGAGTCGGACATAGCGCCAACGAACCGGTTATTGTAAGCATACCACTGATAGCCATCGCCGTCGTGATCAATCAACTGCCAGTATTGCGGGGGAAATGTCGCTTCCTTGAAACGTTCCATAAAAGGAAGCGTCAATGCCAACTGACCTCCTGTGGTAAAACTGCGCTGGTCGCCGTAGCCTGTACCGTCGGATGTAGTTGCATACGCTCTCACAAAGTAAGTTACCCCGGATTTCAGCCCTGTGATGCTTACAGAAAAAGAATCGCCGTTTGGCAGGGCAGTGATTTTGTTATCCTCCACTACAGGATTTGGATTTGTATTCCAGCATATTCCGGCTTCGATTATTGCGGAAGAACCGGGGTCTTCTATTTTTCCTCCGGCGGTTGCGCTCACCTCAGTGATATCGCTGATAGCTGCGGTTATTACGGAGGGAGGCTGCGGTATCGCTTTGTCATTGGAGCAGCTCTGAAACATCATGATAGCCAGCGCTGCAGTCGTAATGAAATACTGTATTTTTCTCATATCGTCTTTTTTCAAGATGTTAATAGGTATATACGCTTAAATTACGGAGCAGAATATAGTACATTCCGGTACAGTCTCCATGAACAATACCTATGTATACGGTTTTCCCCTTATAGGCAGTCATATCAACCGATATGTCGGTAAATTTTTTACCGCGGTTGGCATCGGTCAGTTCTGTCCAGTCCTGAAGGATGGTGGCATTACGACAGTTATCAAAAGTAATCGCACTCTCCGAAATAATCACTTTGAAGTGTTCTTTGTAATCCGTACCACTGGCGCCGGCGGCAAGCTGGAAGGCAAGCGCCACATTTTGGGCTGCGGCGGGAATGGCAATAGCGGGACTAATCAGATAGTTTTCGGGAGTCAAGGTAATATCGCCATCCAGCCATGAATCGGAAGTGATACAAGGTGGATTATCATACCATACCCAGTTGTAACCGTCGCCGTCCCTGTCTATTTCCGTCCATCCGCGGCTGAAGGGATCGGAAGCAAAACTTTCGTCCAGCAGGACTAACCTATCCAGCGGAGTTTGGTAACGAAGCAGCGCCGTAGGCACGTTTACCTGAAGATTTTCGCTGTTTTCCAATACTATAAATATCTGAGCGCCTCCTTTTTGAATCACATGGATGGGAATTACCCCAAACTGGCTGTTAGGGGGGACGGTAAAGGAGCCTCGTCCATACGTTTTGTCGAAAGTGACGCCAGTCAGTCCGTCGAAAGAATAATCTTCGTTATATTTTCCGGATGCAAAAATCGTCTGGTAGTCTCCCTGAGCCACGTTATCCGGTAAATCAGCCACATACCGGTCAAGACTGATAAGGTAGAATATCTGATCGGCAAGCCTGAAATTCACCGTAAGCGGTTCCGTTTGAGCAAGCCCGATTAATTGTACGCCGATTGTGTCTTGTCCTATTCCCGGCGCTGTCTTTATAATACCAGAAGGAGATGCGGTCTGTCCATACCGGTCGGGACAAAATTCCACAAACAACGGACCATTATAGCTGCGGTCTTCCGGTTTGCAGGAAGATAAGCAGCCCAATGCTCCCAAAATAAACAGGATGATATGTATTCTCTTCATATTTTTCAATTCTTTATTATTCATTATACTGTTAATATCCGGGATTGTTCACTAAATTTTCATTCACGTCCATTTCGGTTTGCGGAATTCCTGCCACTACCCTAAAATCGGTGTAGGGCAAAGTTACGCTTGGCGGTTCTTTGGTAATATCCAAGCCTAAGCGTTTGAGGTCGAAAAAGCGATGCCCTTCAAAACAGAGTTCCAACCGGCGTTCTTTTTGAGCTGCAGCGGCAAGGGCTCCGTTATTAGCCGTGGTAGCAGCTAACCCGCGAGCTTCCCTCAAGGCATTTATATCGTTTCTGGCAGTAGTAAAGTCGGGTGTCGGCAGGTTCAAAGCAGCTTCGGCGCGAATCAGATACATTTCGGAAATCCGGATTAAAGGGATATTGTCCTGCCCAAAAGCGCCTTGCCAACTGTTGAATTTACCTGTCCACCAGACAATGGTATTGCGATCGCCGTTGAAATAGGCTTGTCGCATCATCGACAATCTTTTGTCTCCAGGTTCGAATTGAGCCAGCAAATTATTGGCAACAATGAGTTCGCCTTCGCCGGAACCTATTCCGCTACTGATATATCCGGGTCCTTCTGTTCCCGTCCATCCGTCATTCACCGCATACATGGCGTGAAGCGAACTGGAGCCTAAGGCTTCCGACGCGGAATAACGCAGTTCGTAAACAGTCTCTACTCCATTGGTGAACAGATCTTTATAATCTCCTGTATATAAAGTGGGATTCTTTTGGTCAATCACCCATGTCGCCGCATCTACGGCTTCCTGCCATTTGGATTCGTAGAGGCAGGCACGAGCCAGCAATGCTTTGGCTGCAAAAGAGGTAGGGCGTTGAGGAAAGTTGTTGGTATCGTTGCCCTTCAATAGGCTAAAAGCTTCGTTCAGGTCGCTTTCAATCTGAGCCCATACTTCGTAAACCGTATTTCGGGATGGATAAGCATCCGGCCCCATGCTTGTAAAAGGCTCGGTAACTAAAGGAACGCCAAGGTCAAAATTGTTCACTAAATGTCCGGGCTCACGAGAATAGGAACGGAGCAGATCGAAATAAAGCATTCCTCGTACAAAAAGGGCTTCGCCCTTGATCCGGTCGCGGTCGCCGCTCTGTGCATCATCCACGCTCACTTTATCAATGGCAGAGATAATGTCGTTGGTAACGGCAATCGCCTGATAGGCATCGCCCCATATATTGCATCCGGAACCTGTGGCATTGCGGTATTCTAATTTATAGATATATCCCCCCGGCGACATCGCGCAGTTGTCAGCTAAAATTTCGGGGATACAAATCATATCACAGCCATAGAGGTAGGTGCTCTGCATCATTTCGTAGGCGCCTTGCAAAAGGGTTTCATTGCCGCTCAGGGTAGGAAAAACCTTGTCGCTGGGAATCGAATCCTTTGGCTCGATTTCGAGCAAACGGTTACACGATACGCAAAGGGTAAAAGTTAAAATGATAAAAATATAGGTTATCTTTTTCATAAAACGCAAATTTAGAAGTTAATTTTAATTCCAAAAGTAAATGAACGCGATTGCGGATAGGTACCTTCGTCAACGCCGACAAATTCAGGATCATTACCGGGGTAGGTAGTGGTTGTCCACAGGTTATAGGCTTGTGCATAAAGCTGCAGATCAGTCATCGATAAATGTTTAGTCCATGCACGCGGGAAGGTGTAATTTAAAGAAACCATTTTCAGCTTGATGTAATCCGTCTTTTCATACAGCCAGTCGGAATCGCCGTTGGTACTGGAGTTCGTATTCATGGGAAACGGGCTACCCGGATAATCGGCGCCCAATACCGGTTTAGCTACTCCGGTGAGGTCACCGGGTTTTTTCCAGTAGTTGTCATAGATGTCGCGATACAGATTCATGTCGCCGTCATAATACCCCAGCGAGGCTTTATCGTCCCATTTTGCACGGGCGCCCTGCTGAAATTGGAAGGTGAACGAAAACTCAAAGCCTGCATAAGAGAGGTTATTGCTGAAGCCGCCAAAGAGTTTGGGATCGGTGCCGCAAGTCCAGATACGGTCTTCCGGGCGAGGTGTGTAGGTAATGTAACCGTCTTTATCGTAGAACATGGGGCGGCCGTCGCTGGGATTGACGCCTGCATAATGGAATACCTGCGATGCAGTGACCGATTCCCCTACTTTATAGCTGCCTACCACGTCCTTGTTATCAATAAGGGAGGTTATCTTATTTCCGGCAAAAGAAAAGTTCAAACTGGACGTCCAACGAAACTTCCCTGTTTTGATATTTTCCGTATTAATCAAAAATTCCAAGCCCTGGTTACGAAGTCCACCCACATTGGTGGGCATGGTAGAATAGCCTGTGGTGGAAGGGATGGGGCGGTAATACAGCAAATTTTCCGTATCCTTATTATAGGCGTCTATATCTATGTCTATCCGGTTTTTAAAGAGCTGTGCCGATAATCCTACATTTACGGAATGACTTTCTTCCCAGGTAAGATTTTCATTGCCAATCGAGACCGGATAAAATGCCGGTTTGCCATTATAGTCTCCCCGCCCCTGGTAGAGGCGGCGGGCAATGAAATCTCCTATATCGGAGTTCCCTGTCACTCCGTAGCTTGCCTTGAGCTTGAGGTCGTCGATAAAGGTAAGGTTTTTCATGAAATTTTCTCCGCTCACGCGCCAGGCGCCGGAAATTGCCGGGAAAGTTCCGTACCGGTTGCTGGGCCCGAAACGGGAAGAACCATCGCGGCGAACCGTTGCCGACAAAATGTATTTATCTTTATAGGTGTATCCCACACGACCGAACAAACTCGCCATTTTCCAACCCGTATAGGATTCATTGACCGACACGGGAATTGCGGTAGCGCTCAACATTTGTATATCGGGACTGGAGACGCCATCGCCGGTTCCGTTGCTCCCCGTATATTCGGCTTCGACATAAGAAACTCCGAGCATGGCGTTCAGCCGGTGGTCGGTACCAAAAAGACGCTGATAGTTGAACACCTGCTCCGTCTGTATCCTGACACTTTGGTTGTTGCTCGCTTCCACCTCGCCATTGGTCGACGCACCTATCCGGGTACGCGGATCGTAAAACATGTGTTCGCGCATTTCCAGATAGTCAACTCCAAAGCTCGATTTAAAGGTAAATCCGGGTAGAATTTTAAACGTCAGTTCGTTACTGCTTGTCCATTTGTTGGTAGTACCCAAATAGTGGTTCAAATCAAGTTCCTGAACAACGTTCTGTACGGTAGCGCCGTCATCAAGCGTTGGTATATAGTTTCCGTTTTCATCATAAATCGGGTTGGTTGGAAGAATCATCAAGGCGCCTCGTGAAGGATTAACGCTTCTAATAGATGACGGTTGTTGCTGTTTAACATTGCTGAAATTATTGTAGGTCGAAAATTCCAGCCACTTGTATATTTCGTATGTCAGATTCATACGGGCTGCAATACGTTTAAACCAGGTAAATTTCATGATGCCATCGTCGCCGGTATAGCCGACCGAAGTAAAAACGGTGGTTTTTTCGTCGCCGCCGGACATACTTATCAAGTAATCCTGCGTAGTGCCGGTGCCAAATACCGAATTGAACCAATCGTAGGTAGGCGCGTTGGAAAAGCCATTGTCGCCCCAGCCGCGACTTTGGTAGTCGGCTAACAGTTTTGAATACGCATCGCTGCTTTGGTTTTTACGTAACAACAAGTCCCATTCGGCTAATTGAGGTCCGTTAAGGGTAGGTACCCTGTGTGCAATATTCTGGAAACCAAAGGACGATTTGAAAGCGATTTTTGTTTTTCCGGCAGCTCCTTTTTTGGTAGTGATAAAAACTACGCCATTGGCAGCCTGAGCGCCGTAGATGGAAGCGGAAGCGCCGTCCTTCAAAATGTCGATGCTTGCGATGTCGTCCATATTTAATCCCGAAAGGGCATCGGTACTGCTCAGAATCCCGCTACCCTGCTGCCCGGTTGTCACCTGCACTCCGTCGATGATAAATAAAGGAGAAGTGCCTGCATTCAAGCTACCGCGTCCGCGAATCAAGATGTCCACCGCGCCGCCGGGAGTCCCCGAGGCAGAGGTGATATTCACTCCGGCTACTTTTCCTTGCATCGCTTTTTGAAAGTTCTCCACGGAAGCTTTGGTCAACTCGTCGCCCGTGATATTGGATACAGCGCCGGCAACATTCTTCTTCTTTTCCGATCCGTATCCGATGACCACCACTTCGTCTAAATTAGATGTATTTTCTTTCAGTTGAATAGTAAACGGAGATTTGTTAATAGGTAGTTCCTGGGTGTTAAAACCGAGGTAAGAAACAACGATGGTTTCTGCGGCTTCGGGAACCGTTAATGTGAAATTGCCGTCAGCATCGCTTACCGTTCCTGTTGAGGTTCCTTTCACTTGAATATTAGCTCCGATGACCGGTTCTTTTGTAGAAGCATCCGTTATTTTCCCCGAAACTGTTTTTTGCTGTGCATTCACCGCAAGGCTACAAAAAACAATCAAGGATAAAAACATCAGCATTCGAATTATTTTTTCTTTCATTTTTTGCATAATACATCCAATTTATTTTTTTTATACGATTATCAATTATGTAGGGTATAATGATCTCCGGACAACAGGATGCGCAAGCTAATCCAGTCGGCCGATACGTTTCCCTGTTCATCGGTTCGGGGCGGAGCAGTGAAGTGCGGTTCAAAAACCATTACGCTTCCATCGCCCAAGACATCAAATGAGCCGTTTCCGTCAACAATAATAGCGGTGGATTCGTCTATCCCGATGCCCGGCATTTGATGCGTCGCGACCACTTCGATCAGGCGATTTTCCCGTTTACGCCGGATAAAATGCTGGTCGATAATGGCGAAATCGATAAACCCAAAACCTTCTGCGGTAACCGCATTGCCTTTTTTAATCATAGGGAAAGCGGTCTCTTGATCTTTATTTATGGCTTCTTCACCGGTAATCATGATTTTACTCATCACAGCCGCTCCTGCGCTGGTGCCGCCTACTACGCCACCCTGACGGTATATCTCTTTGATTCGCTCCAAAAATTTTGTTCCAAGCAGCATGCCGGTCAGTCGGAGCTGGTCGCCACCTGAAAAGAAAACGCCTGTCACGCTGTCTAATTTTGCTAAATTTTCATCAAGGTCGGCCTGCCCTTTCTCAAAAAGGACGTAATCGGCCCTGCATCCCAAATTCCTAAACTCTTCGGTCTGAGATGCTCCCACTTCTTCCGCATATTCGCTGGCAAAAGGGACTACTAAAATTTTAGAATCGGCTCCACCGGCAAGAGCCATGAACCGTTCAGCCAGTTGGGATGTTCTTTCGCCTCCGCCAATAATGAACAGGTGTCCTTTGGCAACAGGGGTTGACTGTTTGTCTGCAGGCGGAGTACAGGAAAAAAGCAGTGTCAGAGTTAACAGTCCACAAAGTGTTGAATGTAATTTATTTTGCATATTATTTGGGCTATTTTTTAATAAGTTCCAAAGCAATTCGGGCGCTGTTTTCCAAATCCGTCCACAGTATGAACTCCTCGTTGGAGTGAGGATTTTGGGCGCCTGTTCCTAAATTGATTGTTTTTATTCCTTTTGCATTTAAAGAATTGGCATCGCTTCCACCCCACGATGCGCAGGGTTTGGCTTCGAGTCCAAGGCGTGACATCACCTCTTGCAGTCTTTGATATTCCGCATCCTGAGGGCTAATATAATAAGGCTTGAAGTCCCAGCGAATATCCACATCCACTTTTCCGCCGTATAAGGCAGCCGCTTCTTCAAAAGTACGTTTAATGGCAGCCGCTTCCTTTTCTACTATCACCGGGTCTTTTGAACGAATTTCCCCTTCCAGTTCCACTTTTTCCGGCACAACATTGGTAGCTGTCCCTCCTCTGATAATGCCGATATTGGCTGTAGTATCCGCATTAATTCGTCCAAAAGGGAATTTTGATAAAGCTTCGGTAGCAATTTGTATGGCGTTTATTCCTTTTTCGGGAGCAATACCCGAATGAGAAGCTTTTCCGTGAATGGTAATAAAGAGCGTTACAGCGCCGCACGATTCATTGACGAAAGAGCCCGACGGCAAATAAGAATCAAAAACAAATCCTGATTTTATATCCGGGTCTAATACTAAACTTTGCGAGCCCAATAGTGTAGTTTCTTCACAAGTGGTAAAGACAAGCGTAAGCGGGCGAATGGGAATGTTTGACGTGATCGCCTTTTTCAGAGCAAACAGAAGCGCCGACATTCCGGCCCGGTCATCAACGCCCAAGACGGTGGTGCCGTCCGAAGTGATACGGTCTTCCAAAAATACCGGTTTTACCTCTTTGCTCGGTCGCGCCGTATCCATGTGGCACAGGAGTACAAAATCGCCACCTCCATTTACTTTGCAGATAACATTTCCGGTATTACAGCCCGTAGCCGCAGTCGAATTATCGGTATATGGTTTCAATCCCAGGCCGGTCAAGTATTGAATGATATAATCGGCTACCGCTTTTTCATTTCCGGAAACGCCGTCGATAGCAATGAGCTCAAGAAAGAGCGCAAGTAGAGAGTTGTCTGTTATCATAGGCATGATTTATTAAATTGTATTCAGATACATGATATATTTTTTATTCAACAAAGATAATGACTTTTTTTAAATAAAACTAAAATCATACAATAAAAAATAAAAAAAGTTAATTAACCTGTTTATAAATCTAAAAGTTTTCCAATAGATGCTTTATTTTGGATATTTTAGTATATTTGCAACTTTATTTGAATAGTATTAACTTGTAAATAAACGAATAAATATATAAGTATATAAATACAATGACAGAGAAAACGCAAAAACGACAAATCCCCCACACTTATGTTATCATCTTTGTAATCTTAGTTATAACCACCATCATGACCTGGATAATTCCGGCAGGGGAATACAACCGCACGCAAGTCACGCTGGACTCGGGTGAGACGCGCACCATCGTCATTCCCGATTCTTATCACCGGGTAGAACAGTCGCCACAGACCTGGCATTTATTATCCTCGTTTTTTCAAGGATTTATCAACCAGTCGGGTATCAGTATGTTTATTCTTTTAATCGGCGGGGCATTTTGGATTCTCAACGCTTCCCGTTCGGTTGATGCGGGTATTTTGTCTTTCCTGAAATTTACACAGAAGTTTGAGCGCTACCACGTATTCAAAAAAGTGGGTATTCATAATGTGGTGATGGTGTTAATTATGACCATGTTCAGTATGTTTGGCGCCGTCTTCGGGATGAGTGAAGAGACCATTGCTTTTGTGATTATTGTGATTCCGCTGGCCATCTCAATGGGTTATGATTCCATTACCGGACTGTGTATGGTGTATATGGCCGCCCACCTCGGTTTTGCAGGGTCTATATTGAATCCCTTTACGGTTGGTATTGCACAGCAATTATCGGGTTTACCTCTGTTTTCAGGCATCGCTTACCGGATATTTTGCTGGGTAGTGTTTAATGCTATCGGCTTTTCTCTCATTCTTCTTTGGGCAAAGAAGGTGAAAAAAAATCCGCAAATCTCGCCGATGTACAAGTTAGACGAATACTGGCGGCAGAACCATAATGTGGAAACCATGCATATTGAATACAAGACTACGCCCTCGGCGTGGTTGTCGTTTGGCATCGTCATGTTAGCGCTGATTCTTTTTTCCATAGCCCACCCTGTATCTGTGATGAAAATCGGAAGCAGCGGTTTTCATTTTCCGGCAGTACCGGTAGGCACTGCGCTATTTGCCGTGTTTGCCCTGCTCGGCTTGCGGAAATCCTATCATTTTTATAACCTTTCTTTACTCTTTGGCACAATTTGGTTTCTTATTACAGGCGTGTTGGGATACGGCTGGTATATCAAAGAAATAGCCACCCTGTTTTTTGCCATGGGTTTGCTTGCCGGAATAGCAGCCGGCAATACGCCCAATCAAATGACCAATTTGTTGCTCGACGGAATGAGAGACATTCTGTCGGCAGCTATGGTGGTGGGCTTAGCCGGCGGTACGATTGTTCTGCTTCAGGACGGCAAGATTATTGATACCATCATGTATGAGCTGTCGAAATCAATGAATGAGATAGGGAAAGTTGGTTCTATCGGAGTGATGTACTTTATTCAGACCGTTCTGAATATTATTATTCCTTCGAGTTCGGCGAAGGCTGCCTTAACCATGCCGATTATGGCGCCGTTTGCCGACTTAGTTAACATTTCGCGTCAGGCCATGGTGATGGCATTTCAATTTGGCGACGGGTTCACCAATATGCTGACGCCTACTTCCGGCGTATTGATTGGCTGCTTGGGCATCGCTCGCGTTCCCTATGAAAAATGGTTCGGTTGGGCTTGGAAAATCATCTTGTTTTTTATTTTCATAGGATTTTTATTGCTTTTGCCTACTGTTTATATGACGCTTAGCGGGTTTTGAGAGCAGAAAACGGCGCTGGAATAAATGGAACAGTTAGTTTCGTTATTTTTCTTTGCGGCGTTGGTTGTTAGGGTTAAAATAAAAAATGGTATCTTTGTATGAAAATTTAATTTAGTATTGCTTATGAATACAATACGAAAACTGCCCATTGGCATACAGGATTTTGAATATTTGCGTGAAGAAAATTTTCTTTATGTAGATAAAACACAATATGTATATC
>Ga0123357_10002406_pt1 | contig 20850 bp, 15 predicted proteins | sample TergutEmb28metaG_FD_89873 | JGI IMG/M metagenome (GOLD analysis project Ga0123357, IMG submission 89873) | Embiratermes neotenicus P4 segment gut microbial communities from Petit-Saut dam, French Guiana - Emb289 P4 | ecosystem: Host-associated > Arthropoda: Insects > Digestive system > Gut ... | reverse complement strand
TTTGAACGTGACAGTCAGGCTCTTTTCGGGCTTGTCGCACGTGATCTCCTCAAATGTGGAGACCGTCATCCCTCTCAGGCCGGGCGTTGTCGGATTGTATTTTTTTATTCCCATATTCTGCGTTCCTCCTTACAGGCTCTGGAAGAATTCGATCTCTTTGCTCGTTTCCTTCAGCGTCACGATGGCCTTTTTGCTCCTAGACGTCATACCCGCGGTGCGGCCCTGACGCTTTTTCTTTGCCCTTACATTCATGACGTTGACGCTTGCGATTTCGATATCGAAAATTTCTTCGAGAGCATGCCTCACCTGGGTCTTGTTCGCGTCCAGCGCGACTTTGAAAGTGTATTTGCGCTGCTGGGCGTCGTCCATGCTCCGTTCGGATATGACGGGTTTGATGATGATGTCGTATGCTGTTTTCATGCCGAATATACCTCCTCAATCTTCTCCGCCGCTTCTTTCGTGACGATGAAAGTCGTATGGTTCAGTATCTCGTATACATTCATGCGGCCTACGTACGTAGTCTCGACGCTCGGGATGTTGGCCGCCGATTTTACGACGTTTTCATCCTTGTCCGCGGTGACGATAAGCGCCTTTTTCTCCGCGCCGACAGCGGAAAGGAACTTGACCATTTCCTTCGTTTTCGGCGCGTCAAAGACGAGCTCGTCTACGACGACTATCTCATTTTCAATAACTTTTGAGGAAAGGACCGAAAGCATCGCGAGCCTTTTGACCTTCTTCGGGACGCTGTAGCTGTAATCCCTCGGTTTCGGGGCGAAAACTATGCCGCCTCCGACGTGGTTCGGCGCCGTGCTTGAGCCCTGCCGCGCGCGGCCGGTACCCTTTTGGCGGAAAGGCTTGACGCCGCCGCCCCTGACTTCAGAGCGCGTCTTCGCGGACTGCGTCCCCTGCCTCTGGTTTGCCAGATAATTTTTTACGACGTCATGGACAGCGTGTTCGTTTGGCTCAATGCCGAAAATCCCATCGTTCAGTTCGATGTCGCCGGCTTCGCTGCCATCCATTTTGTACAATGTAAGTATTGCCATTAATTCCTCCCTTTCTACTGCTCTGCCTTGACGGCGTACCTTACGCGTACGACCCCGCCGCGCCCGCCGGGGACGGCGCCCTTGATGAGCATGATGTTGCGTTCGGGAATGATTTTGACGAGTTCAAGATTTTGGACTGTGACGGTATCGCGGCCCATGCGCCCGGGTCCCGCGTTGCCTTTGAATACGCGCGACGGGTAGGTACCCGCGGCCAGCGCGCCGGCCAGCCTCTTGTGCTTGGAGCCGTGGCTTGTCGGGCCTCTGTGATGGCCGTGGCGTTTGATATTCCCCTGCGTGCCTTTGCCTTTGGATATGCCGGTGACGTCAAGCTTTTTGCCTTCTTCGAAATCGGCGACCGTGATCTCCTGGCCCGGCTCATATACATCGCCTTCGCCCAGACGCACCTCCGCAAGGTACTTTTTCAGCGGGGATTCCCATCTCGCGAAATGGCCTTTGGTCGGTTTGTTGGCGCGGCTCTCTTTCAGATCCTGAAAACCAACCTGCACGGCGTCATAGCCGTCGGTCTCTTTGGTCTTGATCTGGACGACCTTGTTCGGGCCCGCCTCAATCACAGTGACAGGGATCATCACGCCTTCTTCGGTGAAGATCTGGGTCATCCCTATCTTTTTTCCCATTATCAGTTTTGTCATACTTCTTATATTTTTCCTTTCTTACAGCGGATCGCTTTCTCACTTGTCTTTTTCGTTTGATGCCGCGTTATCCTCGCTCCGTCTCGCGCACGTACTTTCAAGTACGCTTGCTTCGCCGTCGCTCGTCTGCCTTGCCTGAAACGAAAAACCCTGCGTGACGCTTGGCGATCATACTAAGCTATACGATTCACAGTTTGATTTCGATATCGACGCCGGCCGCCAAATCGAGGTTCATCATCGCGTCCATGGTCTTTGGGGTCGCGTGCGACAAAACGATGAGGCGCTTGTGCGTACGCTGCTCAAATTGCTCACGGCTGTCCTTGTACTTGTGTACCGCGCGCAGGATCGTCACTACTTCTTTCTCTGTCGGCAATGGGATCGGCCCCGAAACGTCCGCGCCGTTGCGCTTCGCCGTCTCGACGATATCCGCCGCCGCCTTGTCGAGCAATGCCGGCTCGTAGGCCTTGAGTTTGATCCTGATCTTTTGTGTGTCTGCCATTTCTTCCTCCTGAGTTCTTCGCCTTCTTCGCGAGAAGACATGCTCTGCGGAAATTCCCCGCTGTCCGGCGGCAACCTCCCGCTTCATCACATCGCGCACAAAAACACAGCCTGTTTTTGCGCAAGCTTGATTAGTATAAGAAAGAGCCGCGTTTTTAGCAAGCTTTTTTTTCTACTTTTTTCGGTTATTTTTCACTTTTTTTTGAAAAAATTGTTGGCGTTTCAATCCGCGTGTACAAGATATGCGTACACGCTATCTGGCGTATCAAATGCTGGACCAAACGTTGATTTCCGGACGTCCAACTGTCAGGATCAATACACGCGGCCTTGCATACAAATTCCTGATGACAGGTTTTGAATCAATAGCCGCTACTGCGCTCCGGGGGTTTTGATCCGCAGCTGCGACAGGATGATGCCGCAGAAGATGAGCGCGCAGCCAAAGAGGGCCCTGCCCGTCATGGTCTCGTGTATGATGACGGCCCCGCCGATCGCGGCGAAAACCGATTCGAGCGAAAATATGACCGAGGCCTTCGCAGGCAAGACGTCCTTCTGGCCGATGATCTGAAGCGTATAAGCCACGCCGATCGAGCCTATGCCGCGATAGAGCAGCGGCGTGGCGGCAAGGATCAAAGAGGCCGGTACGACCTGCTCGGTCGACAGCGCGAAAACCATGCAAAGCCCGCCGCAGACGATGAATTGCGTCATCGAAAGCCAGAGGGACCTGACGCGCGGCGCGCATTTGTCGATCGCGATGATATGGCCCGCCCAGAAAAAAGCCCCCGCGAGCAGCAGCCCGTCGCCGGGCTCAAGGTTGTCGAAGCCATTCTGTACGCAGAGAAAGTACATGCCGAAGACCGCAAATACCGCGGCGACCCACGTGAGCAGGCCGGCGGGCCTCTTCATGACGACGCCCGCTATGGGCACGATGATGATATAGAGCCCTGTGATAAAGCCGGATTTTCCGGCGGAGCCCGTCTGTTCCACGCCGAACTGCTGCAAATTGACGGCCGAAAACAATATGAGCCCGCAAACAATACCGTAGATCAATAGCTTTTTTCGTTCTTCGGAGTCGGGGCGTTTTCGGTCAAAAACCAATATGACCGGGATGAGCGAAACCGCGCCGATGATGAATGTGATCCCATTGAACGTGAACGGCCGCATGTAGTCCATCCCGACCACCTGCGCAACAAAAGATACGCCCCAGATGAGGGAGGTCAGAAAAAGGCATATGGTTGCGCGGATTTCTCTTGCCCTGATTGCGCCGCTTCCTGTTGTCACAGCTCCCGCTTTACGGAGTTTGCCTGCCGACCTTGCCGACCGGGCTACTGGTGCAGGATGCTTTTCATGAACTGCCGGGCCCGAGGGTTTTTCGGGTTCGTGAAAAATTCTTCGGGCGTCCCGACTTCCCCTACCTCGCCGTCCACCATGAAGACGACCCTGTTGGCTGCTTCGCGCGCAAAGCCCATCTCGTGCGTCACGACAAGCATCGTCATGCCGCTCTTCGCGAGGTCTATCATCACATGCAGCACGTCTTCGACAAGCTCGGGGTCGAGCGCGCTGGTCGGCTCGTCGAAAAGCATGATCTCGGGCTCCATCGCAAGCGCGCGCGCTATGGCAACGCGCTGCTGCTGGCCGCCGGAGAGCTTCGCGGGGAATTCGTCAAACTTGTCCGCAAGGCCGACCTTCGCGAGCAGCGCCTCGGCCTTTTCGGCCGCCTCCCGCTCGTCCAGCTTTTTCACGTTGATCGGCGCGAGCATGACGTTTTCCTTCGCCGTCTTGTGCGGAAACAGATTGAAGCGCTGGAATACCATGCCCGTTTTCAGCAGTATCTCCGCGCGGCGCTCTTTCGACATGCGCACGTGCGGATGCCCATGGACGCGCTTTTCAATGAGTTCATTGTCTATATATATCTCGCCGTCCGAAACCGTCTCAAGCCCGTTGATGCAGCGGAGAAAAGTCGATTTGCCCGAGCCCGACGGCCCGATGACAGCGACGACCTCGCCGAAATCAACGGAAACACTGACGTTTTTCACAGCCTCAACGGTCGCGAACGTTTTGCAGATATCTACGGTCTTGATGACTGACATGATTTTTCCGGAGCCCCTTGCCCTTTCCTCTCGTTATTCATATACCGAAAACTTCTTCTCAAGCCTGCTGAACACGACCGTGAAGACCGCGGTCAAAATCAAATAAATAATGAGCGCGGGGATATATACCAGCGCGCTCGCCCTGCTTGACGCTATCATCTTCGTCTGGTATGTCAGATCGGTAAGCGCTATGATCGAAACGAGCGCCGTGTCTTTGAGCACCATGACGAACTCGTTGCAGATGGGCGGGATCATACGCCTGTACGACTGCGGTATGATCACAAGGCGCATCGCCTGCCCATACGACAGGCCCAGCGAGCGCGCGGCTTCCATCTGCCCTTTGTCGATAGACTGTATCGCCGCCCGGATGATCTCGGCGAGGTACGCCGCGATATTCAGTGAAAAAGCGATATACGCCGCCACGAACCTGCTCTCGATATTGAGCTGAGGGCTGATCATCGGCAGGACAAAATACACGATATACAATTGGATCAGCAGCGGCGTGCCGCGGAAGAAAAACACATACGCGGTCGCCGGTTTGTTGATAAACGGATTTGAGGATATTTTGGCAAGAGCCAGGAAGATGCCGATCACAAGAGCCGTACACACCGACGTCGCCGTAAGGGACAACGTCGTGCCTGTCGCTTGTATCAGCGCCGGCATCCACCCTATTATTTGCTCAATTGGTCCCATTAGTACGATTCATTCCTTTGCCGCAATGTACGCAAACTTAAACGCAAGCCCCGCAGGCCTTTTCGCCATTAGCCACGAGGCCGGTCAGCCCGCCTTGACGACGATGCAAAGCGCGTTCGAGACATATGGCTCGGTCAGGATGTACTTTGCCTGGCGTTCAGGCGTGATAGACACGGATGAAATGATGACATCGTACTCGCCCTTTTCGAGGCCGGCAAAGATGCCGTCCCACGCCGTATTTACGAACTCAGTCTGAAGGCCCAAAAGCTCGCCGAGACGATTGCCCACATCTATGTCAAAACCGATGTTGGTCAGCCCGTCGTCCGCTTTGTATTCCATCGGAGGATAGCCGATTTCAGCTCCGACCAGCAGTTTTCCAGGGCTGATTGTCGTGAAGTCCGTAGGTATGACGGGCTGGCTCTTCACATCGCGGAGCCCGGCTGTGAAGTCCTCGCCGAAATTCTTGTCCGCGATCTGCGCCATCGTCCCGTCAAAATACATCGTGTCGATCCCGGCCTCGACCGCCGCCGCGAGTTTGTCCGAACTCTTCGCGAGGCACATACCCATCGGCTCGCCGACGTCGTTGATCCAGACGCGCTTGTATTTGTCGCTGCCGGCTGTGTAATACGCCGACACCACACTGTCCACATAGACCGCGTCGACGCGGCCGAGCGTCAGGTCGTCAAAGCATTGCGTGACCTTTTCGTACTTGTAAACGTCGATATTTTTGCCGTCAGCGATCATCTTGTCGATGCTGTCGGCGGCTGTCGTCGCCGTCTGCACCGCGATCTTGTGGCCCGCGAAATCGTCGGGCGATTTGATTGCGGAGCCGGCGTTGTTGTTTGAGTTTCCGCACGCCGCCAACGCGACCACAAGGCAGGCCGCCAATAGAATGATAATAAACTTCTTCGCTCTCATCGTTTTCTCTCCTCTGTCAAAAAAACTTTGTACAAATTATTTCTAATTGTTTTGACTGACGCCGCATTATAACATATTTTCTTAGTTTTCTTCCCATGCTTCCGCAACCGCTTTCGCGACCGCCGCGGCGACGCCTTCTTTAAAAGCGGGCGGCAGGATATAGTCTTCCGAAAGTTCTTCGTCAGAGACCTGCCCCGCGAGCGCGTACGCGGCCGCGGCTTTCATCGCCTCGGTGATATCCGTAGCCCCCGCGTCAAGCGCCCCCCTGAATATGCCGGGGAATATCAGCACGTTGTTGATCTGGTTCGGGAAGTCCGAACGCCCGGTGCCGACGATCCGCGCCCCCGCGGCCTTCGCGAGATCCGGCATGATCTCCGGTTCGGGATTTGACATCGCGAAGATGACCGGGCCGTCGGCCATCCTTTTTATCATATCCGCCTCAAGTACGCGCGGCTTCGATACGCCGATGAACAGGTCCCGGTCTTTGAGCGCTTCCGCGAGCCCTCCGACCAACCCTTCTTTGTTCGTGAATTCGAGCAGTTCGAGCTTGTCCTCGCCAAACTCGGAGAGTCGCGACGCGCTGACGATCCCCTTGCTGTCGCAGACCACTATGTCCCGGACGCCAAGCGTGTAGAGCATCCTCGCGACGGCGTTGCCAGCGGCGCCCGCGCCGCTGATGACCGTCCGGGCGTCCGAAAGCGGCCTTTTCAGCAGCCTGTAAGCGTTGATGGCCGCCGCGCAGACGACCACGGCCGTGCCGTGCTGGTCGTCATGAAAGACGGGGATATCGAGCTCCGCTTTCAAACGCTTCTCGACTTCAAAACAGCGCGGGGCGGAAATATCCTCAAGATTGACGCCGCCAAAGCCCGGCGCGATATGCTTCACCGTATCGACGATTTCGTCTACGTCCTGCGTGTCAAGGCAGATCGGGAAAGCGTCCACGCCGCCAAACTCCTTGAACAAAATGGCTTTGCCCTCCATGACCGGCAGCGAAGCGAGCCCGCCGATATTGCCGAGGCCGAGCACCGCCGACCCGTCGCTGACGACCGCGACCGTGTTGGCTTTGATCGAGTACGTCCGCGCCGCCTTGGGATCCTTCGCGATGCTCAGGCAAGGCTCAGCCACGCCCGGCGTATACGCGACCGACAGGTCGTACTTTGTCTTCAGTGGCGCCTTGCTGACAACCTCAAGCTTCCCCTTGTACTTCGCGTGGAGCTTGAGGGATTCTTCATAATAATTCGTCGTTTCCATAGTATCTACTCTGCCTGCCCTTTCTCTTTGCTGTTCCATGAACTCTTAAGGCCGACGATTTGGTTGAAAACCTTGATTCCGCCCTCGGCGGGATCCGTCAGTTTCGCGTCCGCGATATAGTATCCATGGCGGAAAAACTGAAAACGTTCACCAGGTTTCGCGGCAGCGACCGCCGGTTCGGCAAAACATTCCTTTTTTGACGCGGACCCTTCCGCAAGCTTCAAACCGCCCGCCCCGTCGTCGTCCATCAGGTATGAGTATTCGCGCACGGTGATGGGGACGGCGGTTTTGGCTTCCACCCAGTGAATAGTGTCTTTGACTTTGCGGCCTTCAAAACCGCTCCCGCTCTTCGTGTCGGGATCATATGTGCACCGCAGCTCAATGACCTTGCCTTCGGCGTCTTTGACGGTTTCTTTCACGGTCACAAAATACGCGCCCTTGAAACGCACTTCGTTTCCCGGGAAAAGCCTGAAGTATTTCGGTGGCGGGTTTTCCATGAAATCCTCGCCGTCGATCAAAAGCTCGCGCGAAAACGGTACGGCGCGTTCGCCGAGTTCCGGGACTTCGCGGTTGTTCTCCATCAGGGCTTCCTCGGCCTGGCCCTCGGGATAATTCTCAATGACGACTTTGATGGGATCGAAGACAACGTTTCTGTTTTCTACTTTGTCTTTCAGGTCCTCGCGGACGCAGTATTCGAGGAATTCGATGTCGACGGTACTGTTTGCCTTTGCCACGCCTATGTCCTCGCAAAAACGCCTTACGGCTTCGGGCGTGTACCCGCGCCGCCTGACTCCCGCCAGCGTCGGCATCCTCGGATCGTCCCAGCCCTCTACGGCGCCGTCGTCCACCAGCGCTTTCAAATAGCGTTTGCTCATCAGTGTCCGCGTGAGGTTCAGCCGCGCAAACTCGATCTGGCGGGGCGGAGCGGGCCAGTCGAGCGCTTCGAGCACCCAGTCATACAGCGGGCGATGGTCTTCAAACTCCATCGTGCAAAGCGAATGCGTCACGTTTTCGATAGCGTCCTCGATCGGGTGGGCGTAGTCGTACATCGGATAGACGCGCCATTTGTCGCCCGTATTGTGATGCGGGACGTGGGCTATACGGTAGATGACCGGGTCGCGCATATTGATATTCGGCGAGGCCATGTCGATCTTCGCGCGCAGCGCCATAGCCCCCTCCGGATGCTGGCCGTCCCGCATTTCGCGAAAAAGCCTGAGGCTCTCCTCTTTCGGCCGTCCGCGCCAGGGGCTCTCTTTGCCCGGTTCCGTCAGCGTCCCGCGCGTCGCGCTGATCTCCTCGGCGCTTTGCTCATCGACGTAGGCGAGCCCTTTTTCAATCAGGTATTCCGCGCCCTCGTACATGCGCCCGAAATAGTCGGAGGCGAAGCGGAGCTCGTCCCAGCGGAAGCCCAGCCACGCCACGTCTTCCTTGATGGACTCGACATACTCGGTGTCCTCCCTTACCGGGTTCGTATCGTCAAAACGCAGGTTGCAGCGCCCTTTATATTTTTCGGCCGTCGTGAAATTGAGGCAGATAGCCTTCGCGTGCCCTATATGCAGGTAGCCGTTCGGCTCGGGCGGGAACCGCGTGCAAATCTGCCGGCCGAACCGCTCGTTTTGTATATCCTCGTCGATAAAGCTGTGGATGAAGTTCTTTGGTTCAAAGGTTTCAGTCACTTGTCCGTTCCTTTCAATCTGGGCGTTATTGAATTTCAAGTATACTTCAAGCCCGCGTCTACATGCAACCGCGCCACATTTACACATTATTACCACGGCCCGGAATTTTCAAGGAGGCTCTGATGAAATGTTTGTGCTAAAATCCCCGTAGACAGAAAATATTTTTATTACACAAGGAGCGGAGAGATGACTGAATACCGTACGGAAAAGGATACGATGGGGGAAGTGAGCGTCCCGGCCGATCGCCTCTGGGGCGCGCAGACGCAGCGCAGCTTTGAAAATTTCAAGATCGGAGAGGAGCGTATGCCTCGCGCGATCATCAAGGCTTTCGCGGCGCTGAAACGCGCATCCGCGCTCGCAAACGCGGGCTTCGGCCTGCTCGGTGAAGACAAAGCCACGGCGATCGCCGCTGTTTGCGACGATATCTACGCGGGCAAATACGCGGATGAGTTCCCGCTTTCGGTATGGCAGACCGGCAGCGGCACGCAGACCAATATGAACGTGAACGAGGTCATCGCCCACCTGACCGGACTGCACCCAAACGACGACGTCAACAAAGGGCAGAGTTCCAACGACACCTTTCCGACCGCCATGCATATCGCGTTTGTCATGGCAGTCGAGAGCGAGCTGATTCCGGCGCTCGGGGCTCTGCGGGCGACGTTTGACAGGCTCTCCGGCGAGTACGCGGATATCATCAAGGTAGGGCGGACGCATCTGATGGACGCGACGCCGCTCACGCTCGGACAGGAGATTTCCGCGTGGCGGGAGATGCTGGACGTATGCGCGGACAAAATCGAACAGGCGCTTGAGTATGCGCGAAGGCTTGCACTCGGCGGCACCGCGGTCGGCACCGGACTGAACGCGCATCCGGATTTCGGCGCCGCCACGGCGCGACTGGTCTCGGAATATACAGGCTTCCGGTTTGAGACCGCGCCGAACAAGTTTCACGCCCTGTCTTCGCAGGACGCGGCGGCGGGCCTCCACGGCGCGCTGAAAGCCCTGGCGGCGGATCTGGCCAAGATCGCCAACGATGTGCGCTGGCTCGCCTCAGGGCCGCGTTGCGGCATCGGCGAACTGCTGATACCCGCGAACGAACCCGGCAGTTCCATCATGCCAGGCAAAGTCAACCCGACGCAGTGCGAAGCCCTGACGATGGTCTGCGCCCGCGTCTTCGGCAACGACGTCACGGTAGGCTTCGGCGCGTCACAGGGCAATTTCCAGCTCAATGTCTATCTGCCCGTCATCGCGTACACGACGCTTCAGAGCATCCGGCTGCTGGCGGACGCTGCGCGCTCGTTCAACGACAACTGTGCGGTCGGGATCGAGCCAAACCGGGAGGCCATCGCGCGCTATCTTGAGCAGACGCTCATGCTCGTGACGGCGCTGTCACCCCGGCTCGGCTACGACAAAGCGGCCGAGATCGCGAAGTACGCCCACGAAAACGGGCTCAGCCTGCGGGAAGCGGTCGTGGGGCGCGGCATTTTGGAAGCCGAAGAGTTTGAAACGCTCGTCAATCCAAAGAAGATGGTGTGAGGTGATTGTCGCAACAAGCAGGGCGACGCCTATGAACAGACTCTGCCAGGTAGTCAAACCCTGCCTGATATGTTTCGAGATCATGTTTTCGGTCAACGCCGCCATAGGCGTCAGCCGACACCTCCCATAATTGGTCATAGTATTCCTCAACCGCTACTGTGCTGTTCATAGATGGTATAGCAATATGCGCAATATATCTCGCCAAACCCAGTTTCTTAAATTGTACTGTATGCCCATACTCATGCTGGACGGTTTTTATTGATTCCGGGTTCTTTGCGGTTTCTGCCTTGTCTATAAACATCACTCCCATGCTAAACGACCTGTGAGCCGTGCCGCCTTGCCTTATCACGAAATGCCCTTTGTAGATAGAAAAGCAATTCGCATCAAGAACAACCTTTTCATCTGTGTTTGAAGTATTGAAACTTTTTATATCATTCCAGATATTTGAAAAGACTGCGCCAACTTTGTTAACGGCTTTGATTCCTTGCTGTGTACTTTGCATCAATGCCTCCGCCTGCTTATACCGCGAGGTTTCCGTCCTGGTCACAAAAGTGTATTTTCATGACGTCCTCATAATTCCCTGTCGCTGATCAAAGGATATCACACCGGCTGGGACGTATCCTCAACCAGCTGTCCTTTATCATCGTAATCCATGATCTTTGTAAAGACGATTTGATCTATTCCGTACATATCCCGCCAATTTGGCTTTAGATTTAAATATAGTTTGTCGTCCTCTACACCCCAGTTTCCGACGAAGTATTCGTAATCATCCACGCCACCTTTGAAGTTTTCGTCCATAACGATTGCGTCATATACGGACAATAGATTGCTTACATGGCCAAAGACAAAATATATTGTTATTTCTTTACCATTCCTGACATATGTTCCATAGTGGTCGCGTTCGCCATCCGTTATGTCAAGCATTATCGACGGGTCGTCACTCTGCCATTTGCCGACAGGGACAACCAGCTTATATGTAGTGCATGAGGATAGCGCCAAAACTATTACTGCGCAATATATGAATAAACTGATTTTTTTCATAGCTTCCTCCTCTTTCCCTATCGCTGGTCAAATGATATCACACCGGCGGGAACGTATCCTCTCCCTCTCAGCCAGTCATCAACTGACGATCTTCCAAATGCTTCAGCATTTGACCCCTCCGAATTGTACATGTAATACTGTTGGTCAGAGCTATTGTAGGATGTATAAACATAGTGCATATTCAAAGGATCCAGATTGTTGATATAAATGATTATTCCACCCTGCATACCGGAATTTTTTATTTGGTCATCCATAGAATCAGGGAAAAAATTTACTTTGCTGTCATAGCCTTTTTTATCCATATAGTCAGCGATCGCCATCGGATTGGCAGAATATCTGAATTCACTCATCGCTCCGCCGGAGCCTTCTATACCCAGTACTATGGACGCAGGGGATTGGGGATTGCCAAAATCATACAAGGCATTATATGCAGCGACCCATCCACAGCCATTGTTGCCGCCAAATTGGTCGCCCATCTGGATTTTTGCGGCATTGCCACTCTCGTGATCATAAATATAATCAGAAAAATCATATTTAAGATTGTTTATGTAATTATCTATTATATTTACTCCCTCTTGCTTTTTTGAAGTCTGTTCCATGACTCGTAAAGCCAATGGGATTGCAGATTGCGCCACTCCTTTTGCCATATCTATCGCCGAATTCCCCAACGCATCAAAAGCGTTATTGATATCCGCAAGCCCTTGCTGCGTGCTTGGCATCATGGCCTCCGCCTGCTTATACTGCAATGTGCTTTTTGCATCTTCCATCATGGCAAGCAAACCCGGGTTCGGAGCGGTTCCGTTTGCCTTCCAGTCTGTGCTTTGTATACGGTCTGAAATTGTGCAATGTACCTTGTTGACCCTCGCGCTGAGTTCCGCCGTGAATTTTTGCATATAGCTTTGGTCCTGCTGATAATACTTTTGCGCAGACGGCATGTCGTTGCCAACAACGCTATAAAAAGTTGCACCCATATAAGCAAGGTTTTTCAGGCCCGGCAACGGCGTATTCTGGGCAACCCAGGCGCTTGCACCGGCAAGCCCAAGCGACACCGGCTTTATGACGGCATTGTATATTTTCGCCACCTGGGTTTTGGCCAGGTTCACTGCGCTATTCACCAGGGTCTTCCCAAGGTTCACTGCCTTGTTCAAGAGCGAAGCAGCGCCATTGACAATATTGCTGAATAACCCGTGCCCGCTGGGGTCAGAGAAGTTGATGGGGTCGCCCTGCGTATAGCTGTACGGGTTCTGGCTGAGCGGGTCAAGCAATGTGCCGGGGTATATGTCGGCAGTACCGAACCGTCCGGAAGATGAGTCGTAGTATCGCGCCCGCAGGTACTGGAGGCCTGTCATCGGGTCGTAGCCCTCACTGTTGTAGCCGTAGTACGACTCCCCGATCGCGTATGCTACCGCGCCGCTGGCATTGATGGCGTAGGCTCTAGCCTCCCCGTACGAGCCGTAGCTGTAGCTTGCGAGGGCCGCCCCTGTAACTGACAGGAGCGCTGAAACTGAGCCGCTTCCGTCTGGTATATATGAGGCCCTGGCCGTCTGCCCGCGCACGCCCGAGGTTGCGGCGTGAGCGGCATGAAAAGGGCTTTGAAGTAGTTCAGGACACCGTATAGAAAAGCGTCCCATACGCCAATGACTACTCCGGCGGGGCCGGCGCTATTTTCGCCGTCCTGCCCTTCCTCTTGTCCTGCCGATATGACGTGCGCGGGCTCCCTGCCGGTACCCTCGCCGCTGTTGTCTTTCTTTGCGGAGCCCTTAGCATCATTGATGTCGGGCTCGGGTTGACAGCTGCGGCTTTGGTTCTTTGGCAGCAGGTTGATCTACAGCACCCTGTTGCCGTGCACAAGAGACGATAAGGTAACCATCCTGAACATATATCTTTGTCCTATCACTACTCGGCAGTAGGCAGCCATCGGATCTCGACATGAGACAATACTTCGTTTTCATCGAAAGAATAGGTTACGTCGCCTGCACTATTTCCTTCAAAAGTATTGCTGTTTTCATCCCAAAAAGCGTATTCATATGCGATCATATTTTGCCCCATTTCTTTGTCTATATATGTATAAGGATTCTCTTCTTGGTATACATCCATGATTTGAACCTTTGTGCTTTGGCCAATCTTGATATCGTGTGGTAATTTGGCATCGGGATCATATACATCCAAATCTTGAATTTCAAATCTCACCGCTTTGTCCTTTTCCGTCATTGGATAGTCCCCAGTTTCCGAAGAGTCGTTATAGAATGAAAAAAGATCAGGATTAGTAATCGCAGACCACACATCAATATCTTCAAATTTCATAATCACTGATGCGATATGATATTCACGGATATAATGAATCTTTAGTTCTTTTGATGCGCCGTATTTGCCGATCAGTTGATTTGCCGTCCATGTTCCGCGAGGGAAACTATCCCCATTAAACTCTGCAAAATCGTATACTTTCGGGGCTTCAACAGGAACCGTTGGGGCTTCTGTTGAGTTTTGCCTGTCATCTCTCCAGACAGCAGTCAATGTGATATCGCTTTCTGCACCAACGGGGATTGTGACATTCCGGGTTTTTGATCCTATGCCTAGCGCTGCGGATGTCCAGCCCTCAAACACGAATCCCTGCTTTATGGGGCTTTTTATGGCTATCGGCAAATCCGCCGCGGTGTATTTTACGGGATTTTTAGTATTGTTGACCCCGCCATCCATTTCGTAGCTTATGCTGTATTCCACAACGTTTTCCGTAGCTGTCCCAGCCGGCGCCGAGCATCCGCAAAGCGCGGCCATAGAGCCGAATGCCAGAACGCATAAAACTATATATTTCACTTTCATTCAGACGCCACCTCCTCCGCTCATTTTCGCCCATGTTGTATACGAATTCCACTTTTCTATCGAGTCAAAATAGCTGATACCAGCGGTTGAATTCGTAGTCCCTGAATCGCCATCTTCGAACAATTGAATATGCCATGACTCACTTGCCACGGTTTTTATCAACCCATATTTCTCCAACTCTTTATTGCTTAAATTCATTAGAATTTCATTGCCGACATCAACGGCGCCGCCATATTCATGAAAGCTCTTGCCCGGTGCATTAGCAGTCCTAATTGGGCCTTGCCACTGGTGATCATACAGAAACTGTTGTCTGGCAGCAGGCCTGAAGCCTTCTGTTATTATTATAACATCGATACCGTAATCCCACGCCAATACTTGAAGCCTTCTCATCAACTCCTTATTTACATTGTCGATATCTACCGAGGGAAGTGTAGCATTCGGAAACCATTCAGCTAACAGGTCCTCTGTTTTAATAGTCGGAAAACCTGTTTGTATATGTTTCGTTTCCGCTGAACAACTTGCTTTATTAATTTTTGCACTCAATTGGGCCTTCCATTCATTGATATATTTTTCGGCGGCCGCCTTCTGTGATGCTGAATAATAACTTGGCCTTTTAACAACATCGATAGCCTGTGACATAGGATCGGCTCTTGAAACAATTGTCTCTCCCTTTAGAGGCTGAGCCTGCTGCGCTCCTTTGGTTGTGATTTTGCCAGACCCGTCGAGACCGAGCCTTGCCCAGTACCCCTGTATTTCCTGGTAGACTCCGACACGTACAACGCTCGCGTTGTAGCAATACTGGGCGACGACTATATACCCCTTCCGTACGTTTTCTACCGCTGGGTCAAGGTTCCTTGGGATAGGCACACCAACCAGATAGATATTCAGCTGGTGAACAGCCTCCCGCTGCGCCCACACATTTCCACTCGGGTCTTTTCGGTTTACGGGGTCGCCTCCGACGTAGGCGTAAAGGTTCAGGCTAAGCGGGCTGAGCAGGCTACCAAGGTATGTATCCTGGGCCTGGAACCTTCCAGCCTGTGGGTCATAGTATCTTGCCCGCAGGTATTGCAGGCCCGTAGTCGGGGCATAATCCTCTCCATTGTAGCCATAGTATGGCTCCGTTATGGAATACCCAGCGATTTTGCCACTATTCGTATATGCTGTTGCTTTTGTACCCCCGTATGGGTCGTAGGCGTATGTTGCGAGTATATTGCCTGTCGCCTGCGATACGAGCGAATTCACGGAACCGCGCCCATCTGTGATATATGAAGCGGCGATGGTCTCTCCCCGCACGCCGGAAGCGGCGGCGTTTGATGTCGAAAGCCTGTCCAGGCCGTATGTGTATTTCGCTTTTATGGTATCCGCGCCGGTGTACTCCATGAGGGCTTCGGCATTGTTTCTGTTGACGTCGTTGACATACCGAGTCAGCTCATAAGTGTCCTGATACCGGTACCCGTCGTAGACTGCGGGGATACGCGCGTTCAGAACCGAATTCGTCTCGCCCGGCGCCAGATCCATGGCTTCGACGCGCGAGGTGTCGGAAGCTGAGAGGCCGGACGTGACAGCAGTCTCTCTGTACCATTCCGGAGCCGGTGACGCGTCAGCGGTCTCCGCCATGATAGAGCCCTTCTCCGGCAGCTTCGGCATGAGCGGCATGAAAATGACTTTAAAGTAGCTCAGCACCCCATACCTGAAAGCGTCCCATAGGCCGACAATCCCGGGGCCACCGGCATTACCGGAAAGCCTGTCCACACCCTGTCCTTCCTCCTGACCTGCCGAGATGACATACCCGGGCCCCCTGCCTGTCCCTTCGCCGTTGTTGTCCTTCTTTTCCGGGCCATTCGCTTTCTTCGCGTCCGTATCGGGCTGGCCGCCGTGGCTCTGGTTCTTTGGCAGCAGGTTGATCTGGAGTACGCGGTTCCCGTCGCCGTCATAGCTGGCGGCCATGAGCAGCCTGCCGCCCTCGCGCACAGCCTTGAGCCGGTTTTCAACTGAGTACTCGTAAGTAGTCTGGACGCTGGCGGTACTCTTGCTGACAAGGTTTCCATCTTTGTCATACACATATGACGTAAGACCATAGAGCGAACTCTCCTCGCTCACAAGTCGGCCTACACCGTCATATTTGTACGTGACTGTTTCGTCACCGCCGGCGCCGGTCCTCTTCAGTTCAGAGCGGTTGCCAGTCTGATCATAGGCGTATTCGTACTTCGCGTCCCCGTCAGGCGAGCTTTCGTTGAAAACAGTCAGCTCCCCGGAGGGATTGTACCCAAACATTCTAGAAGTAACACCTCCGGAAGCGCCGGTCTCTATCTCCATCTCTATGCGTCCAAGCGCGTCGTATTCATAGGAGAATGCGGAAATGAGCGCGCCGTCAGCGGCGGCATTTACCAGCTCGGCTAGGTTGCTGTTTTCATCATAAACGTAGGTAGTCTTGATACCGTCCGCGCGAACGAGCGATACCGGCCTTAAGAGAGCGTCGTAGGAATACGCCGTCGTCCCGTTTTCGTCCGTGACACTTGTCAGGTTGTCATCTTCGTCGTAGCCATAGCTGACCGCCGAGCCGTCAGCGTAGGTAATACTGGATACCTGCATGTTTTCGCTGTATGCGTATTCAGTGGCATGCCCCTCCTCGTCCGTCACCTTCGCAATACGGCCCAAAAGATCGTATTCACACACAGACTTGCCGCCCACATCATCCATAGAGACGCGGTTTTCCGATCCATCATACATATACATGACGTCCTGTCGGTCGTCCTCTGAGTAAGTCTTAAGTAGCAGGTTGTCTATCTTGTCGTAGTCGTAGCTTACAGTATCCCCGGACGGGGATGTGGCCTGCTTTATACGCCCCGCGATATCGTAGGAGAATGTCTGTATCTCGCCCGTCGGGTTTGTGATGGATGAGAGGTCTCCGACAGGGCCGTACCCGTAGGACGTGACGCGGCCATCAGCGTCCGTCACTTTTGTCAGCCAGCCCGAGCCGTCATACGCGTACTTCGTCATTCGCCCGGAGGGGCCGCTCACGGATATGAGGTTGTCGGCAAGATCGTATCCAAATGTGGTCTTGCTGTGCAGGCTGTCTACAGCCTCCGTCATATTGCCGTCTTTATCATAGGCATACGATGTCACGGCACCCTTCGGGTCTGTGACGCCCGTCAAGCGGCCCAACAGGTCATAGACGTACAAGGTCTTCCTGCCAAGCGCGTCGGTATTGCCCGTCACATTTCCGCTGCTGTCATAAGATGAATAAGTCGTGATCCCCAGCGGATCGGTGGCTGATATGCCCCTGCCTTCCGCGTCATAAGAGAATCCCCATACCCTGCTTCCGGGTAGCTTAGCGCCTGTAAGGTTGCCCGCTTTGTCGTAAAAGAGGCTGGTCGTTCCACCCAGCGCGTCAATCGCCTTCGTCATACGACCCAGTGTATCATAACTGTATGACGTCACGCCTCCATTCGGCGCGGCCAGAGACGTCAGGTTGCCTGACGCGTCATACGACATGGAGGTTTTGGCCCCTTCCGGGTTTACCTCACTTATGAGGTTGTGCATGACGTCGTAGGCGTAAACGCTCGTCCGCCCAAGATTGTCCGTTTCAGACGCAAGGTTGCCGTGGCTATCATATGAAAAGGCGCGGGTCATTCCAAGTGGGGAGGTCGCACTCTTAACGCGCCAGGCTTGGTCATAGGCGTATGTATAGCAGCCTCCTGACGGTAGTTTCATGCTGGTTACAAGGCCGTTCGGCAGCACGGAGTATTCCGTCTTAGCCCCAAGCGGGCTGGTTTCTGACAGCTTGTGTCCGAGCGCGTCGTAATCATAGCCCGTCTCGCCTCCGCGCGGGGATGTTTCCTTTGCAAGCTGGTATATCTCGTTGTATGTATAGCCATAGACGCCGCCCATGGGATCCATTGCCTGCACTATGTTGCCAACGGGATCGTAACGGTATTGCCAATCGCCGCCTTCCAGGGTCTTTACGGATATAGGCCGTGAAAGCGCGTCGTAGGCATAGGACCGCTCATAGCCAAGCGCGCTCCTGCTGCTTGTGCGCCGCGACAACGTATCATAGGTATATATCGTGGTGGCGCCGTTTTCGTCTGTTGATGATATGATGTTTCCAAGTGCGTCATATGCGTAGCCGGAAACCCCGCCGAGCGGGTCTGTCATCGAAAGCGTGTTCCCGAGCGCGTCATGGGTATAGGTATATACGCCGCCGTTTTGTCTACGTTCAGACATGAGCCTGCCGCCCGCGTCGTATACAGCCGAGATATAGCTGCCGTCAGCGTAAGTGGCTTTCACCGGGCGGCCGAGCGCGTCATATTCCATATTTGCGACATCGCCGTCAAACGTCTTGTTCTGGATGGGTTCAGAAAAACCGTCGTATGTATTTTCCTCCGTCCGGCTGAGCGCGTCCGTCGTCTTTACAAGGCGCCCGTAACTATCATAAGTATAGCCCAGCATGTCGCCAAGCGTGTTTGTCTGCTTCACGACGCGGCCCATCGAGTCATAGGCCCAGTCTGTCCTCGTACCCAGCGCGTCGGTTGTCGAGATTTGGCGTGACAGTATATCGTACGCCATTTCACTTACGGCGCCGTTTGCGAGCGTGACTTTCAAGAGGTTTCCGGCAGAATCATATTCCAGTTTGGATGTGTTCCCGTTTTCATCTGTCACAGACATTGGCAGGTTTAAAGGCCCATATGTGAACGATTTTTCGCCGCCGAGGGCATCTGTGACGGAAACCAGGTTGCTGCCAGCGTCATACCTATAGTTCGTGACGCCGCCCATGGCATCCTTTTCGCTTGCAACACGGCATATTTCGTCGTAAATATATTCCGTCGCGTTTCCGTTCGCGTCGACCGCGCGGAGCAGGTTCCCGGCTTTGTCGTACTCAAAGCTGGACACTCCACCGTTCGCGTCCGTGACCCTCGTCTGCCGGCCAACGGCATCATACCCATATCCTGTTTTCCCACCGAGCGGGTCTGTCTGCCATATAAGGTTTGATGCCTTATCGTATTCATACGACGTAACGTTCCCAAGCGGATCGGTACTCTTCGTAACATTTCCAAGTGCGTCATATTCATATGTATATGTCCTTGAGCCGTTCTTCGTGACGGTTGACACATAGCCCCTGTCTGTATATGTGTACGCAGTCTTTATCCCCCGTGTGCCTGTATACAGCGAGGTATCACCAGACGCGAGGTACTCATATGTCTCTTTTGTGCCGTCAGGGTTTTGCGTCGAAAGCAACCGCCCCGCCGCGTCATAGCTGTACGCCGTCACATTCCCATCCTGGTCCTCAGTGGAAACCGGTTGGCCCAGAGCGTCGTCATACGTCAGACGCAGCTCAGCCCCTCGTTCGTTTACCATGCCAGACATCCGCCCTTTTATATCATAGGAGTACTCAGTGTACGCGCCGGTCGGGCCTGCTATCTTAGAGAGACGATTTTTTGAATCATAACTGTAGCTTGTAACATTTCCAAGGGGGTCGGTTTCCGTAGCCATATTCCCGTTTTTATCATAAGTATAGCTGAGGGCATTCCCGAGCGGATCTGAACTCTTGACGATATGGTCCATCGCGTCAAGGACGGCTGTCGTCCTGTACCCGCGCGCGTCCGTGACGTTTACGGCGTTTCCCGCCGCGTCAAGCCCATAGGATACGAGCCCCCCATCCGCCGCCTGCTCGCTCAGGACGCGCCCGGCCTTGTCATAGGTTGTCCTGGTGGTATTGCCAAGTGGGTCGGCTACGGATACGCGCCGGTTCATCGCGTCGTAGCCAAACTCCCATACGTTACCACCAGGGTCCGTTGCGCTGGCGACAACCGCGCCATCGTATGTATAGGAGCTTTCTGTACCATCGGTAGCCGTCAGCCTGATGGGGCGGTGGTAAGAGTCATATTCGAAATGTTCATACGCGCCGTCAGCGCGCTTGATTCCCACGAGATCGCCAACTTCATTGTATTCATATGTCGTCACAAGCCCGTCGTAGTCGGTTGCCTTCGTCATCAGGTTTGCGGCGCTATACTCATACTCCCTTGACAATCCATCCTTACGCGTCTCTTTCGTCATATTTCCGCTGCTGTCAAATTCATATCGCGTATCGCCGTCGCGCACGAGCATATTGTTCACGTCGTATTCGCGTAAGGGGCTTTCACCGTCAGCGTATTCGATTTCAGTGGGACGCTTCTGTCCGTCGAGGGTATATACGGTCACATTCCCTTCGGCGTCCGTAGCTGTAGTCGTGTCCGCTGTATACGACAGCGTTGACTTGCTTCCGAGCGCGTCATACTGCTCCGTCACGCGGCCCTCGCTGTCATAGACGTTCTTCACTACCCTGTGGCCGTTCGGGTCGTAGCACTCGGTCATATGGCCGGCTGTGTCGTAGGCGTACTGCGTGACGCCGCCAGTAGCGTCGGTGTACTTCGAGAGGTTTCCTGCTGTATCGTATTCATATTTCATCACGCCGCCGTCAGGCTGCGTGATCGACGTGATGCGCCCAAAGCCGTCCTGCGTGAACGTATACGCCTTCCCTGTCGGGGACGTGACCGTCTTGATATTGTAGCTTTCGTCGTAAGCGATGGAGGTCTTGAGCCCTTCCGCGCTGACCGTGTCGGTCAGAAGGCCCCAGGCGTTGAACTTCTTCACCTGCCCGCTT
>Ga0123357_10002405_pt1 | contig 20851 bp, 14 predicted proteins | sample TergutEmb28metaG_FD_89873 | JGI IMG/M metagenome (GOLD analysis project Ga0123357, IMG submission 89873) | Embiratermes neotenicus P4 segment gut microbial communities from Petit-Saut dam, French Guiana - Emb289 P4 | ecosystem: Host-associated > Arthropoda: Insects > Digestive system > Gut ... | reverse complement strand
GTCAGCTCCTGAAGATGGGCACAAGGTGGCCTGAAACATGTTGAGCAAACTATAAAGGAGAAATAAATATATTACTAAAGTGACATCTAGTTGGTCTCTTAATCCACATTGACATTTATTCCACTGTATCATTTCAGCCTTAACTTTAACTACTGTAGCCATACTGAAGATGGAGACAGAACGTTCCTCCGAAACGTCGGTACATTTAGCAACCTCCTCACGCACAAACGCAAATAAGACTACCATCTGACCAACAGCCATCGTGGTAGCCCGAAAACGTACACGAATAAACACGTGTACAACGCATTTGCCGGAGATACAAGCTGTTGTCACCACTGCGACAAGAATTATGGCTGCAGCCCGCCAAACGAGTCGCTCACTGGACACCACGGGGTTCGTTACTGGTGCTGAGCAACTGGAGCTGCAGCCAGAAACTGACCACTTATGTTAACACAGTATCGCAGCGGACATGTGTAGCCCTTCCCGGAAACACAAGTTGGTGAGGCTCGTCCAGACCAGCGCACCAACATCTGTCAATATGGCTAGCAGGAACTTCGGGATTTTGATTTTCTCCAGTTCCTTGTCTAATAAACTCGAACCAGTGTTTTGTCTTAAGCCATTTGTATTCTTAAAGAGCGCGTTGTAGTTCGCTCCGGGTGATTCTGAGAAGGCAAGCCAAGAAGAGTGCGAGGCGCTGCGGCAGGTGAGCGTGGCAGCTCATTAAACAACATCAGATGCTGCAGCCACGCCCCCAGCCGCCAGGAGTTACGAAACCACAACCAAGACTGCGGACCCTTGGAATTCGAACTAAAACAGACACCAAAGGGCACATTGGGTACACAAGCGGAAATTGAGATATTTATTCCACTGCCCGTGCGCAGTATTTAAAACTTTAACGCCCCGCGCTCACATTTTGTATCATCCAGCTTAACGTTCAGCACTTCTACGTTCTGCCCACACAATGTATTTACGTGTTTTGTGTGGATCTGAGAACAAACAGCGATTATTTCCCTATACAACATTAACTAGTTGGCCTTAGGCGCGTTCGCAATAATTGCGAAAAGTAACTATTAGCTTCATCATGTCTGTCCGTCCGCACGAAAATAAAAACTCGGCTCCCACTTCACGTACTTTCATGGAATTTCATATCTTAGTACTTTTCGAAAATATGTCGAGAAAATTTAAGTTTCATTAAATGTTACAACAATAAAGGGTGTTTCACGTGTATTAAGACCAATATACATTTTTGATCATATCTCGCTCAGTTCTTCACAGCCTGAGAAATATTTAAGACAACAGTTATATAAAAAATCAAAACACACGTTTCGTGTTCAAAACTTTGTTCCGAAAATCGTGCTGTTAATGAGATAATGTGGGAAAATATGGTCGAGCCGGACAGGCCACAGATTACAATACAGCGCATGTGCATTGCACGCTGTGTACCTAAGGCTACAAACACAATATGTACTACTTACTGCTTTTCCACTGCAACTATGGTTGCATTAACGCACCTCGATGTTACAGCGTACGTACATTGCCCATTTTGTTAGGCCTGTAACGGAGACGGAGTGTGTTACTGTATGGTACGAAGTGCAGCTCTAAATATAATTCAGGTTAGTTTTCGTGGTGTGTCAGTGTGGTGCACCTACTCACTTCTGTATGCAAGTAGACAGTAGCACATCTTCTCATTCCGAGTGAGTAAGTTTTGAACCAGTGCTTCAGCGTATTTCCTGCTTCGGTTTGTTGTCGTTCTTATTCTTCTTGTACAGTTATCGTGGACTACGCCATGTTGGATATTCCGGTTCAAGTCCCATTTTGTAATGATCAAGCTTTTGGACACTCAAATAGACCCCAAAACTGCGCAAGAATCCTAGAGTCTGAGCGGCTGAAGACCACCTTCGAGCATACGATCATGGCGGTACTCTTTTCTCAAATACCCTGTAATTTTGTGACAGCATTAAAATCAGTATAATAAAACGTATGGCATACTACAGAAACAAATACTTCAGGCAGACCGTTTCCAGAAGACATTGTGAGACACAACAAATGAAGTACTGGAGACAATTACAACAGTCAGCAGCTCTGCAATTGTACGCTTCATCTTGTGTTGGCGGGAGATCATCTCAGACGGAGGGTCGGCCTACAGTGCAGAATGCAGAGCAAAGACCAATTCATACAAACAATTTCCTTTTTCCCATAACTGCTGTGTTCAGATAGACCACTGTTGATGCCAATTCGTGTGTTTACTGGTAAACTGGGCGGAAGTGTAAGGCTTGACAAGAAGTTTCGCTCCCACAGCAAACGGTGAATACAACAGAATCATAATGATGATCATAATCATCATCACCATCAATCATAATCATGATCGTCATAATCACTCACAACAACAATAACAACAACAATTTTCTGCTGCTGTCCGCCATGGATTTGTCTCAAACCCGGCCTGAACTCCAGACTGTTTCTGTAACGCTGTTTTGAGGTCTGCCAATTGTCCCAAGCAGTGCAGCAGATTGTGCAATACTCTGCTCTCTGTTTCTTCCACAGACAAACCATTTTTCTCAGCAGCTGTCAAATCCTTCACTACTCAGTAAACACGGCATACAGTTACTTCTTACAGCTCCACCTTTATCTCCGTGACGTTCAGCACGTTCTTTTCGAAACTAAAACAAAGTTATTTTCCGTTTTATTGTCCTTGGAAATGTGACGCCGTCTTCACCTCACAGCAGTAACACCTACCTGTTGGAGGTTCCCAATTTCCGTCTAAGGGTCCAAGAATATCCACCGCTGTCACAAACTGCAGTGTCATTCTGAGTTGCTTTAATTCCACCAATACTTTTGTTGAGAACACAAAGGTTATCTCAGCGGTGCTTCTTTGACGGACGAGTCGTTTGGTAAACGGCACGCTGCCGAAAGACGCCGAGCGTCGCATCCCACATGACAGCAATCCTCAGTATATTTGTTCTTATTCCTCAAACAGCGACATCCACACAGCCAACTGGAGGAACAAATTTCAGCCCCTGGCGTTTACGATACATGTGAGTGCGGATCGCAGCTCCCGCTACTGGGCTTGGCTGGTCCTTACAGCATGCGGTACGTCGCTATTGATTATCAATTTGGTGCTTACTCAGCTCCCGTCCTCTTATTATTATTGTGTATAAGGCAGGCAGGCAGGCAAGACAGTCAGGACACGGAACGCTACTTTGCGCTGTGCACTTTTAATAGGTTGTTCAGCCCCCAGAACACACCTTCAGCCCTTATTTTTATATTTTATTAACAAAGACTTGCACAGGTTCATTAAACAGCTTCCTAAAATTAATTTCTTTTTGACACTGAATGCTCTTACATACTTATAATAGGTCAGGCTTTTTATTCTTCAAGTGGATAGCTTCTTGTATTGAGCACCTTAAGATTAATTACATCTCCTGCCGCCCTGACTGTCAACATACAAAAACGGTAAAGAAATTTTATAACCAACAAATTCCGAGACCCACTTAAAACCCTTATGGTACAGTGGTAACTATATGTACCATATCCTACAGGACAGACTAAAACCTCATTGTGTACTCGACAATACAGGTACTCATTGTACCTGATATCCTCACACGGGCCTTGCTAAAGTCACAACTTGTTGACTCTCGATCAGACTCTTTACATTATGCCCAAATGTTCTCTTCCGGTTCTACAAGCTACGAACAAGAAGGATAATTTAAAGTGAATATTTTGGTATCTCTAATACGGAAATGCGGTAATGTGCTACGTGCAGCGACAATTTGTCGAATTTAGACTCGAGTAAAAAATTAGAGTTTCCATTTAATTCTATAGTTTCTTTACTAAATTATTTAGTTATAATGTTCGTATTTACATTAAGAATCAGAGGCAAAATTGAAACAGTTAATTTCGGAAGGAAAGTGCAGTAAGGTAATGAATACGACCGTGGGTGATTCATACACACACACAAACAAACACACATGTGCGCGTTTCTATCGGTGATATCGAAGTGACATCATCACACACCTACATGATAAGAGACACGAAGGCGGGTCAGAAAATGAGTTTACAGTGAAAATACAATCATCTTGGGTTCTTTAATCCCTTCTTTATAAAGCACAGTTCTCAAATTAACTTTAATGCTGTCAACTACATTTCCACTTAGTCTGTACCATACAGGAGAATTGTCATATTGTGAAGTGAGGTTCTTCTACGCATTCTGTGTTAACATCAGTCCGCTCTCTGTACTATCAGCCGCCGTTTGTCTAACTACTGTTCCACACAGCAATCATCGCTCAACTGGTTGCTGTAAACAGATCATCACTCGCCGTAGTGTTCAGTTTGTTGCAATAACATCCAGTCACTAGATTACGACATGGGAACTTGTGACACTGGTGAAATATTGACAATATATTGTCACTAGAAGATGACACTGACTGAGCTGATCATTAATGTGCTCACAAGAGTCAACCAATGGTGTCTTGTGATATATGGATGCAAGTCTCACTCCTTTATGTTACACTTTAATATCATCCTCCCTCCCATCCACGCCCGCATCTTCCATTCGGTTGTTTCCTTCACGCTGTCCAACAAAAGTACCGAACTCATGCCCATCTCAGTGCCGTATTAAATATACGACACGACGCATAAATAAATTCTATTATTCTAACCCTCATTATTTTACTCCTGTCAGTTACATTTTACCGTTCCAGTTAATACACTAAAAACTTTAGTTCAAAATAATGTTCACAGGTTTATCGCACCTACAGTTACTGGATCGAGAACCTTGTTCCAGTTCTGAAATTCCAGAGGACTGTGCACATTCCAGTAATATCGCTTAGCCTATAACAGATTAAATGACACCGTTCTACCCCTAGCCCCCACTCACAGGTCACACCACGATCTCTTGTATCATTACCCGTTTCTTTTGTCCTCTGTCTCTCGCTTTCTCTTTAAGTGTCTTTATACGTTAAAGGAGCCAAGCCGTGCATGAAGCCACCACCAACACGATATATTTGGCCTATCTTTGCACAGCACTAAATCCTGTTCTCAACACTCGTTATGTCGCTTACAATCATGACCCAGCCTACAGTCACTAAAGCAGTGCCTGCAGGTCAGACAATTTACTTGTTACATAACGTAGATCAACAAACTGCACCACAGTTAAATTCAATTTAATTTTTCACAATATCGTCTATACGTACATGTTTCGAACCCAATGGATCATCTCCAGGAAGACAAATAACATAAAATTTACTGGTTGTTTTGGGGGTCCTTTACGAAGTAAAAAATAACCTACACGCGGAGATTATTTCCGCCCGCCTGCGACCTAGTATGGGCGGCTCAACTGTTAGAAAGATTGTCATCATATTCAGTTCAGGAATTCTTTGTGAGAAACTGTTCAATAAGTATAAGTTTAATCAAAATCGGCTCCAACAGTCACACTTGACATAAAGTCATAACCGCGTGCTCCACACTTCTCAACGGACTGCAACAGGCCTTAGCGCAATTCAGTTGTGTAAATGTCAGTGTCCTGAAAATCGCTACTATAAAAACCACAACCACAACCACACTTTCCTGCAAAGGGTAAAGGAAATACTGTCCTGCACAGCACTGCAGTGCAGTGGATGCTGCAGGCCACTGTGCACGGTGACTCGTGCCACTGTGACAGTAAATAACTCCCCGCCAAATTCAGCGAACTGCGTCACGGAGTTCAGCAACTGTAACCTTGTTATAACCAAGACGGGGCGTGTTTACCGCGCGATATGACCTGAACCTCTAAATATAATTCAGATTAAAATCAGACTTCGAAGCGTTAAAGCAGAACATATGAAAACCAGATAGAATTCGTGGGCCATTATCTAATTATCATTCAGGAAATCTTTGAAATACGATATGTTTGCTGAAGAAGAGAAGCAATGTACATATAACCTAACACTGAGGTGCGTTCGCGTAACCACTGATGACGTGGAATAGCAATTAGAATTACACAACCATGTGTTTGATAGCAGCATTGTGTATCCAGCATGTAATGTGCAAGCGCCATTCTGACATCCGTAGCCTGTCCGGTTCCACAATATTTTTTCACATTATCTCATAAACGCCACGATTTTCGGGGGAAAAAAAGTTATTGAGCATCCAAGTTGAGTTTTTTTCTCTACAATCTTCGTCTGAAACATTTCTCATTCTAAAAAGAGATGATCACAAACGTCTACTGGTCTTCATGTAAAGTACCCTTAATTCTCCTCAGACTTTAAATTTTCTCGACACGTTTTCGAAAGGTGTTCAAATACCAAATTCCGTGAAAATCTGTCCACTGTCAGTCAAGCTGTTCCGTGCCGACGGACATGCCGAAGCCAATAGCAGCTTTTCGCAATTTTGCGAACTCGCCTACAAAGGTCTCTGTTATTCTGCTAGTCTGGCCTATCGCCTGCAACCGTTTGCTTATACTACACACCGAACGCCGGAGTCCGTGAATTTGCCGCACTCTGACGGCGCACAGGTTTTTTGATCGTTACTGTAAAGACTGAAGACTCGGCGTCGATGATTTGCGGGTAATATCATGCTGCCTGACACATGGTGACTAAAGAAAAACTGTAATGCAAGCTCAAATATCTTACGTGAAGACGAGCCGAGCGTAACAAAATTGTGTGGTCTACATAAATGGATAAAGACAGTAACTATTTACTCTATTTATGTCCTACGAAGGGCTCGACCCTGGGCCAATGAAGTACAAGTTTTCGGCTTGCACAGAAGTGCACTACAATACATTTTGGTGTTCATAATTGTACCTTACTGGCCTGCCACCCCGGCAAGTATTTCATTATTTTCCTATTCGTCTCTAAATCCAATTGTACCCAGCTGCTAACTGCGGCAAAAGGCATGACGTGTAATGCCCGCGTGGAGCCACTCCGACGTGTAGCGTAGAACTGAAAGACGGATCGCTGGCACCAGCAGGTGAACCTGCGAGGCCAATCGGTCTTCTGACCTGCCAGCAGCTCGGAAAGGAGCCACCAGCTGTCAATGAATGTTGTCTAAATTCTCTGAAGGACCGGAGAAATGCCAAGAGATTGCAATAAGACAAAAGGTACCCTGGGGTGACATCTCGTTTGAAAGAGGAGATGTGAACAACCACTGTATCGTGCAACGACCGCAGATTGTTCCTGCAAACTGACACTTTCTTTGTAACAACATCACAGTACGTTTGTCAACAGTTTCAAGAAAAGACTGCCTTCAACAGAAAATGCTGTTTGTTTGACTTACCATATTTTGTAACAATAAACTAAAGCTAACAGACTCCAAAAAGGACAAGAATTTTGTGACGCTATTATTTGGTCCGCCAGCCAAAAAATTTCTCCAAACGTAAGGAACCAGCACGTTAATTACAGAGTATACAACAGCAAGTCACACGGCCCTACGATCAGCTATATTTATCAGTCCGCGACCGTCCATTCGATGTGTCTGGACGTACGTCATTCAATAGCTTTTCAACTACGTCGACGTCATGCAAGTTGTGCCCTCCCTCCAGGACACCCCATTACCACATTGTCTGAATTTTTCTTCCCTCCCATACCCCTCGCACGCCCCGTACATCTCATTCTCCTTGATTTCATCAGCGGTTTAACATTTCATGAACAGCACAAGTACGAGATCTACATAATGCCGCTCAGCAGCTGTGGGCTTCGTGAAAATCCGGGCAGTGAGAGACATACTGTACTTAGAGGCGCCAATGGACTTCTGGTCCCGCCTGGTTTAAGTTCGTCGCATATGTCCACAACAATGCATAAGGCACCTCTCAGTTTCTCAACAATCGGACGCGGGAAGGCCGTTCTTTCCTTACTGGCGCAAATTAAATTACGTTTACGCCTTTACCGTGAAGTCTTACGGCATTCTGAAATTAAGGGACGCCTAAGTAATGTCTGTGCAGTACGTCACAAAGTGCACAGACATTTGCAGTGCTGCGACTAGCAGGACGACGCCAGGGAAGACACAGCACTACTGGCACAAACAGCGGCGCTCAGCACAGGCCGGCCGATCTTTCAATCGAGACTTGGAATCATTCTGAGCATGCGCGCTGCACAATACGCCCAAGTCAAGACAGTTCGCTACCAGGAAGCACACATTACAAACCCACACAGTAATACTACTTTACTGCTTCAAGTAAAGTCAACTAAAACGGCATTAAAACTGTACGTACTGTAAAGTTAGGCTCCATTTTCCTGCATTGACAAGCTGTGGTAAGGTGAAAGAAGGTTTCAGGGCCCTACTGATCGCCGTGTTAGCGGATTTCTGCAGTGGAAGAGCTGCCGCTTATATAGAAGAGGAGAAGCAGCTAAGTAGTGTAGAGATTCGCGAGGTGGCAGGTGTTTCTGGGTACACGAATATAATCTCCAGTGGAACGCCGTACACATCCATAGTCATGTAGCTTAGGGAACGCACGCCCATCCAACCACAGGGACGCTGATCAATGCTGATCGATGCACATATCCGTCGCCTTCCTTAATGTTTACACTAGGGGCGTCCATTCAGATTCTAAAAAGTGAAGTCTTCTAAAGTCTTCTAAAGAATTATAAAACATCCTTATTGTATTTAAACACGCTCATTCAGTATGTGGATTATCAGTAGTATTTCTACACAGCAACGCATTGTCCACACAGTGGGTTTGTGGCTCGCAGAACGGACAGCGTGATCCAGTGCGTGGTGCCAAATGGATTTTAAATACAGTCCAGGTTTATCGCAGTATTTAAGCGGTTAAGCATAACGCTTTGCAAAACTGTGATAGCAAATCACAAGTTATTACGGCTGAAAACGGGAATTATATTTAATTAAAACATTTCACATTCGCAGGAGACAAGTCGGCTAAAGGTAGCGGAGTGCTGAAATGTGCGAAAGATACGGAGGTAACAAGCACACGTCAGAAATAATAATAATAATAATAATAATAATAATATGACAAAAAAATAATTGCCGATAAGACTGCTTTCGATATTCCTGCAACACAACACGACCAGGGACAGCTCTGTTCATACAGTATCTAACGCTCAGCTGGAGCAATGAGGTTCATTTTTCCGAAGGGCCAGTATTTCCTTCTTAGTCAGGACCGTGGGACCTACAGAGTCCTACATATAACGGGTACAGAAACTGGCGGTACGAAGCCGGCCTATGAAGTAGCGAAGACCAAACATCTAGCACACCCACTCACGTTATCTAAACTACGTGCAACAGATCTACTATACAGCAATCTCACGTCTAACCACAAACAACCATCCGTTGTGCAGCTCCTTCTACAAGTTTCGGCCCCTGTCGGCCATCTTCAAGTATCTTGGGCAGCATTATAACTGTATTCCTCTATAATAGATCTCCCTGCATATAGTCTATTGGGGCCGAAACATGTAAAAGGAACATCAGAATGGATGGTTGTTTGTGGTTAGACGTGAAATTGCTGGGATTAAATACTATATCAGCGACTTTCTCAGGCAAATTTATTCCAAAGAACGTAATTTTAAGCTTTCAAAATGACTGAATGCAAAACAGTAAGTTATGCTTTCTGTCACACATTTTCAGAATTACGAGTATGTTCCTTATTTAGAGTTCTGTTACCAAACTAAGGGTATGTCTGCATTTCGCAGTACAGTATCCACTTTACACAAACATAAAGAAATAGAAAAGAGGGGGAAATTGAAACAGGGCGGCACAGAAACTCGTGCACATGGCGTATGATATCTGGCACAGTCTGCATGACCCACATTTATCACAGATGTAAGTTCTTGTGACCAGAATTAGCAACATCACGCAGCTAAACCTAGAACTTAGTAAAGGACCTATACAGTTTATCGCACTTAATTACATACGGTAGAGTCTCCAACTGCAGAAACGTCGATATTCCGAATTCGACTTTCCATAGTCACCCGTTTCAACAGAACTGTTCCCATCTTTTAATAACTGGCTGTATTTTGCGGTGTTGATGAAAATAGTTTCATGAAACTGGATCGTTAAGAGTTATTAAAACAACGAAACTTGTATCGAACACAGGTCATTTCAAACGTCCAGAGCATTTTAATATTATCCTTATACAATTGTCTCCATACTCTCATAATTTGTCCGATACTTCTAACGACCTTGGGTAGCGGTTACCGCCCCCTAGCCCCCCCCCCACTTATTTATGTGTGCTACATAAAATATATGTGGCTGAGGTCAGAATTAAAAGCATTAACGGAAATTCCTGATAAACACAGCGTAATTAAAGATAGTGTACACCCCTGACTTTGTCTCCCCACCCCACATCGTGTCGCTAGCTGCACGGAAGAATGAGCGACAGACGGATCTCTCGTGGAATAAATCAGATCCACACAGGAAGGGAAGAGAAATAAGACGGAAGTGAAGAAATTACATGCATGTAAAATATAAAAAATTATTTCCAGGAACCGACGCCATGAAATGTTCTTGCACTGAGAAACTGCAGGCTTGTAGAAACAGAAACAAATCAAGATACTTTGCATTGCTCCAATCTTCTGTACCAGTTTTTTAAGAGACATGGATATCATTTCCGGCGAACATCTCTTCACAAACGACAGTAATTTACATCCACGATCAAAACAAACTTACACCACAGTGGAGACAGGAAAAGAGCTCAGCCGTATTTCTGTGGCTCTGAGGTGTGGTAGAAATCAAATACTAAAACACCCCGTTGCAGCATTGCACAATATTGCCTTCAGTTTACAATGTGGCGCCCTGAAGTACTTAAGAACACAAATAGTACGTTCAATGACAAAATTAAGGACAAAATAAATTCGGAATGGAATATTTTGTGTTCCTGTTGGCTGCAATAACATAAGACTAAAACATACATAACTATAATTTTGCCTGTTAATATGGGTGTGTAACTTGGTCTACACACCTTGTCGGCGATTGCTTTTTATTGTACTTTGTTTTGTGTAACTGTGTTATATCTGTGTATTAAGTTTGGTTCGTGTAACTATGTTGTATCTGTGTATTGTTACTTGGCTTCGCGCTGTTAAGTCAGCACGTTATAAACTGAACTGCACTGCACACTATTGTTATTATTATTATTATTATTATTATTATTAGTGGTGTTATTACATAAAGCACTGTCGCAATGTCACTACTAATATGATAACCTCTCAGTTCTAACAATGTAAATATGCCGTTGTACGTTGTAAACTAAATAGTAATTTCGGTACAGGCTGAAACAGAAAGTGGTAATTACAGATTATACGACATACTTCAGAATTTCGCTTTACACGGAAGTAACCCTGATACAACAAATTAATATCAAGAAACTGCATCCATGTTCCGTTTCGGAAATTCTGAGTAGGCACTTTGAGACGGATCTGAAGTACGAACCGGAAGAACCTGACTGTTCGTTGCGCACTTCGACAGCACATCGAAATGGAACGCTCAAACAGTATTTCGAGACTAAAGGCAACCGACATTCAGGCCAAACTTGGTACAGAAAAAAATTAGTGAATTACTGCGTGATATAAATTGCTTTCCCTTGTGACAGTGGCATAACGACCGCAACAAGATAGAAGTAGAAGTTTTACTGGAATGGGAATTGATATTAACTGGCCGGTGTACTATGATGATTCCAAACTTCGCAGTTTATAGTTCGAATTTTAAATCCTTTAACACAACATCGGTATTCCTCTCAAGAACTTCACAACACCATCAAAGCAGAGACACTCGTGTTAACGAGTTTGTCGTTTCGCACAAGAAATACCTAAAATACTTCCAAAATTAAAAAATCATCATGCATAGTTTCAATGATAATAAAACATTATCCATATTTAAGCCACACAAGTGTATGGGGAGTGGAGGCACAGCTCCACCTGTTATTAATCTCGGCGCTAGCCGGATGTCAACGGTCAGCTTCACACATCAGCCAATGTGCCTCCGGGGAAGGAATTTTCTGTACACAATGAAGAGTACGGCTGGTCGGGACGTCGCGGAGAACAGAAAATTCTGTTGTTTGTGTCTTATAAAGTGCACTGACGGTTAACGATTCGTGTTCCTACTACATAAACAAGTTTTGCAGTGTTTTAAATCTTCAGACCTCCAATCGAGTGACGTCTTAGGAGAAGCATGACTTAACTAAGCAAAGTACAAAGTTCCAATTATTACGGGTTCTTACGGCGTGTCTGGAAGGCGAAAAAATGGTATTATCTACTTTGGGTCAATCCGAGTGCTAATGTGGTTCTTTTATTGCATGTATAGGTGGGAGCCTTGGGGATGGGGTGGGTATGAGTGGACGTGGAGAGCAAAGAGTTGGAGGGTTGTAAGTACACATTTGCGTGTCCGCGGCGCCTCGTCGTAATGTCCGATTTGTTCCCTGATGGGAAAGAGGGTGACAAAACAAGAGGGACAGAGCCAAGCGAAAAAGAGACGACGGAAATGGAAAACACAAAACATATAGGGCGAGCAAACAGCACTATGCACAGTATCAACCGTTACGTATACAAGGCGAGCAAACAGCACTATGCACAGTATCAACCGTTACGTATATAGGGCGAGCAAACAGCACTATGCACAGTATCAACCGTTACGTATACTGGGCGAGCAAACAGCACTATGCACAGTATCAACCGTTACGTATACAGGGCGAGCAAACAGCACTATGCACAGTATCAACCGTTACGTATATAGGGCGAGCAAACAGCTCTATGCACAGTATCAACCGTTACGTATATAGGGCGAGCAAACAGCACTATGCACAGTATCAACCGTTACATAACGCATACGGGGCGAGCAAACAATATTTTGTACGTATCAACGGCGGTGACAACACCCTGCAGGTATGAGGTGGTGTTTTCCAAGGTTTTACTGATGTACGCTTTCAGAAGGCTTCAAACAAACAATACGCCAAAAACAATCAAGATCAGAGAGAACATACGAGTAACAGCAAGGTACCATACAAGCCTTCAGACATATCTGTAACACCAATAACCTTGTACACCGCCTGGCACTCCAAAAATAACGCAGTGTTTCGCAAACCGTATCTGTTTCAGTGTCCTGCTTCCCGAAATATCAAACAGTGAGATGGCAGTGCAGTTAACTGGACGATTCCTTAACGTCGCCACTAGATAATGGCCAGTGGTCAGATTCGAGTGCTGGTCGCTTTATCCCCTAGGATCCCCTGGTTTGGAAGCTGGGTAGCCTCAGAGCCGGCCTGGGCCTGCTGGGTAAAGAAAAATCCCTTCCAAATCAGGGAATCGAAGTGGGATTCCTCGGCCCACCATCCCGTAGCGAAGTCACTATACTGACAGAGCTACCTGAATATAACGTCGAAATTTGTGTACTACTGACTACTAGTTTTATCTCTGACATTCTTTTACGATATTCGATATCAATATTTACTGCACACAATGCGAGTGTACCTGTCTGATGATAACGCGGTATGTGACAAAGGGCGACAAAGAGGAAAGGGAGGGAGCAGACAGGGGGAATAGCAGAACGGACAGAATGGTCGAAGATAGCAATATGTTGTGCATTGGATAGTGCTATATGGAGCGAATAATGTCCCATGTGAAGAGGAAGATAGGAGGGAGAGTGGCTTGATGAAGACAACTCACACACTCGGGACTGACACGAAGCAGCGGATCCCTGCAGTCGAAATGCCAGCTACCAATATTACGACACGGGGAATTGGGACCAGATCCGCACCGTGGGAATTAGCGCATCTCACATGTCTGACGTCACCATAGCGGCAAATTAATCAATTTGATGCTATGGATCCTGTCGTTATAATGTAATGCAGTAAAGAGCATCATGTCCCGACCGTCCTTATAGTCATTTTAGTCCGTTACAATACGAGCAAAGCAAGCAAAGCAAAGCAAGCAAGCAAACAAACAAGAAAGCAAACAAACCATAATACCCAGTGGTCCTTCGTGTGCCATCAGGTTTAACATTTAAAATCCTACGTTCTGCCCACAGAGTGTAATTGTGTTTTATACGAATCTCAGGACAAACAGCAACTATTTCCTCACAGCAGCAAAGGCAAAATAGACAACTTTGACCCTGTGCTTATTTCAGCACCATGACACACAGACATCGTAAAATAGGATTTGGATCAATCCATTCTTAACCTCGGCACGAAAAGATGGTCGCTGGTCGTCTCCATGCGTCAAATTGTTTCTAAAGATACTCCAATACCTCTCATTGAGGAGGCTAGAGGACCCCCTCAGTCTGTTCGAATATTTATGAAATCGCGTTCCTCTGCCAGTAATCGAAAAATGATTCGTCGGCCGCAGAGCGCGTAGCCTAGTGTCTACACCGACTGCTTGCCGACACCGTGGCTTATTTATCTGTGCGTGACTTAGTGACCCTGTCAGTTGTTCACAGTTCGTGACACTGATTAGCTGGAAAGGTTTAGGACAGGAGCAGACATGGACTGTTTCAGGGTGCCTGGAGAGACTGGAGAAAAGGCGGAACCTTCGTCACGACTAGAAATACTTCCACAAGACTAAAGGTTAATGAAGTCACAGCAAATAAATAGGGCCGGTAACTTCGGATATGACAGATACGGTGGTCCTATTACTTCAATTTTTTGATGCAGGCTGAAAAAGAAATGTAGAAGACAAACAGAACAACGCTAGATCTACTGCACAACCAACCAACCAACCAATCAACCAAATTAATTATATAACCAACTAACCAACCAACTAACTTCATTGATCAGGAAGTCCTTGCTCAGAAGCCCATACTTCTTCAGCTAGTCAACAAACCCCCCCCCAATTTTCTTGTACCCGGAAGTTCATTACCATGTTTATAGCAAATTGCCACTTGTCCGTATCCAGAGCCAGATGAATCCTTTCCACGCCCCCTCCCCCCATCATGCTTCTTTAAGATCCATTTTAATATCATACCTCACATAGACCTAGTTCTTCCAAGTGTCCCTTTCCCTCAAGTTCCCCACCATAACAAAACACGGTCCTAAAATCTTGCCAGACCCTTCGTCCCCTCAATCTCCTTGATGCGATAAACCTTACAATATTTGGTACAAAAACGACTCATCAAATTCATTACACAATTTTCTCCAATCTTCTGCTAATTCGTCCCACACAGCAATAAATACGGACCTAGAGCTGTACTGTTTTAACATCTGTTACGCAGTTAAAACGGACAGAGCAGTATTCTGCAACGGATGAGGCACCTGCAGCCGAGAGGCTGAAGTGTCCGCCCTCTGGCACTTGACGTCGTGTCGCTAGGCAGATCTTCGAGCGTTTCCAAGGGACGTCGTGCCGTCATCTCCAGACTCGAGCGTCCACGCCTCCAGTTCTGTTTGACGCTGAAGATAAAGGCATTACGATCCTTCGAAACGTCGGCGACTACTCGCTCTACAACACAACATCACATACCAGGGGACTTGCAAGGTCAGGTCAATACAGTCTCACGATCTGAGACTTTACAATTAGCCTTTTTACACACGCCAATATTTTGTTATCAAGAGTGCGCGTTTTATCTTACTTCGGAATGGTTGGCGCACTAATTTCAAGCTGGACACGGTTACCAACCTGTTCCGAGGATACCAGACTACCTTAGCACACCGACGTCCTATCCAGTCTTTACAAATCACTCTGTCGCTAGGCCTAAAAAGAAGCGTGGGAAATAAACCACAAGTGAAGGGAGGGGGAATTGGGGGACTTCTGTAAAATAAATGGGATCCAGCTGCGTGGCTACTTCTATCAATACGGAATTTAACAACGCTTTATCAACTACAGTGATTGTTTACTTCAGAACAAGAGATATTTTTCTTGCGAAATAAATGATAAGTGGAAACCACAGCACAGGGTAAACAAAGAACATGAGAACGACTGTTGTTCTGGTCTTCCATGTCACGCCGAAAATACAGTCCACGAGCCTCACTGATCACGTGACTAACTGTTGCCTTTTGTGACTTGAGAATAAAGTGACAAAGGCAGCGAAACACAATACTCTTGCAGAAACATGGAACTGACCGTGAAGGACCATAGAGGAGACAGCACTGGGCCATCGGACTCATCTGCTGACAAACATGGATACTGCGAGACTGTTCCGAACGCAGTACTGTATTACTGCTTGGCGGGAAAGTGATAAAATTACGCACAGGTACTTAAGAGAAACCTTGAAAACTGGGAGAGTGCTTAGCAGTAAAGAAGTTCTCAAACGAAGTTACAGGCCCTGCAAAATCATCCGCTAATTTGTGGACACACTACAAAAATAACAGCCACAAAACTCAACACTGTTAATATGGCCCTAGCAGGTGAAACAATAACTAGAGAGAAATACGAAACACAACTCAATGCTCAAAAACTTCTGTTACATGAGTAAACGTCCTAATTCACAAATTTCCACTTGTAACGGTCAAATGCGGTAACTAGGGATGAAATTCTGTATGGGGCCGCAAGTCGCTGTAACTAGCGCCACATAAACATGATGTGACAGAGACAGTTGCCAACCTTTCCAAGTAAAGTACTGACTCATCATTTGAGGTCGAAATGTGACTGGCTAGGGAAATCACGCAGTTATGATACATGAAGACAACCGTGGCGCATGGTGACTTCCGACGGTCACCATTCGAAGGCAGACCAGTGTTACTGCTAGTGGTGTGACGTGTTTCCGGTACCGATCCATCTCAGCAGGGATCACAGCTGTCGAAGTCTCTTTCCGACACTCTCTAACAAATACTTTCAACACTGTGACAAATGCAGAAGCGTCTAAATTCGTCAGTCGCTCTCAAAACCTCCAGAATACATTTTGATATAACAGCGAGCCGTTTAAACGGACAGCCGCAGTTTCTCTGCCGCAACACAGCTAACCATATCACCGGCCACCTTCTTACAAAAAGGTGGGGTTCTCACATTTATTCAAGAATTTATAATTCGTGACATCTTCCCGCTCTCATCCAACACAAATTCCTAGTGTACAATTTTTTGACCGATATTGTGAGAAACGGACCGTAGTTCAAGAGTGTAAAGACTTCTCTGAAACCTCACCATCCTCTCTGACACACCGGTCACCCTGTAAACTTTCCTCAGCTTCTCCGCTCCTCAACCGATGTCGCACTGAACATAACTGACAGCTCACCGATGTCCCCACATTACTCTACCCCAATACAGTTGCGCATTCCACGAAAGTTCACAAGCATTTTTAATAAACTTCTTAGAGAATTTAAACAAAAAATTTCAACCCCTTACTCGAAAAAAAGAAAAATGAGTGACCTGACAGGAAGGAAGGCAGAATCATTCTTACTTGTGAGAAATGATTTGATGAGGATGCAACATCTTCTAACATGCGACGCTGTATCGTCGGGTGTACAATTCCGACGTTTCGAACGCACATGATTTTTCGGAACGTCGGTGATGTCTCAAAACGGCACACAGTCACATCCCGGAGGACTGAACACTTTTTCCACTTATCATTCAAATTCGTGTTTTAAAGGGAATATTCTGCGCAAAAAACGTCTCTGCTAAACACGAAACAAATCCCTTCCTGCATTACTTCTTGTTACCATTTCCTAGCAAAACGAGACCACCAAATAGCAATGAAATGGGGCAAAATGGAGAATCAGATTTATCAAGAGAGTATTCGATAATTACCGAAATCAGCGAATGCGTGCCAAATTTTAAAACTGTTCCCTATGTGATCTGTCAATCACGTACTTTGAAACTATGTTTGTTTCATGGCACTACGGTCCACAAACGCAATCGTATTCACCTACCAAGTGGAGTCTCTACTTACCTTTACGCACTGCCTTCAGCATGCTATTTTATATACGATTTTGTTACACTAGTTGTGTACCAATTTCAAGGACTCAGTATATGGACTGCTGACTAGTTACGTAACGATGATGAACACACCGTGGACTTGTAGAAATAATGTGAGTATGGAGTGGAATGTGAGTGCAGAGTGGGAGTGTCAGTAGAGAGTGGGAATGTGAGTGCAGAGTGGGAACGTGAGTGCAGGGTGAAAATGTGAGTGCACACTGGCAATGTGAGTGCAGGGTGGGAATGTGCGTGCAGGGTGGGAACGTGAGTGCAGGGTGAAAATGTGAGTGAAGAGTGGCAATGTGAGTGCAGGGTGGGAATGTGAGTGCAGAGTGGGAATGTGAGTGCAGAGTGGCAATGAGAGTGCAGAGTGGGAATGTGAGTTGCAGAGTGGGAATGTGAGTGCAGAGTGGGAACGTGAGTGCAGGGTGAAAATGTGAGCGCAGAGTGGCAATGTGAGTGCAGGGTGGGAATGTGAGTGCAGAGTGGGAATGTGAGTGCAGAGTGGCAATGAGAGTGCAGAGTGGGAATGTGGGTTGCAGAGTGGGAATGTGAGTGCAGAGTGGGAATGTGAGTGCAGGGTGGGAATGTGAATGCAGGGTGGGAATGTGAATGCAGGGTGGGAATGTGAGTGCAGAATGGGAATGTGAGTGCAGGGTTGGAACGTGAGTGCAGAGTGGGAATGTGAGTGCAGAGTGGTAATGCGAGTGCAGAGTGGGAATGTGAGTGCAGAGTGGTAATGCGAGTGCAGAGTGGGAATGTGAGTGCACAGTGGGAATGTGAGTGCAGAGTAGGAATGTATGAAGTACTGCTGCCAGGCACTGACATGTGTGACGACTGACGGTAACAAGAAACCTTATCATTTTCTAACAAAATGTAGACCGTCCTTGAGACGACCGGTGCATGTTTGTGTGTTTACTGTCAGCAGGTGGGGCACAGTTTAGGTAAGCAGAACTGGTCTACACAACTGCACCAAGTGGCAGGTGGCTGTCACACCGGGAAATGTAATTCGTTCTGAACGTTTGAAGAATTACTGAGTCCAATGCAAATCGCCTTTGCCATATTTTGAAAACAAGTCAAGACCTGCAACGAGATACCAGAACTAATCAGTCTCTCCGTTTCATTCAATTCAACGATGCATATAGAAGTGGAGCAAGGTAGTAAGGCAGGCTGAGCGCAAGCAGCTGCATATATATAAACAAGCCCGTTACTAAATCAATCTACAAACTACGTTCACAACGTCAGGCAATTTGATACCCCTGCAGCAAATAAAAATAAAATATTATGTCGTATATGGACCAGAATACATACACCCATACTTCTGTATCTGGTTATCAGAACGAGCGGCACTAGTTGGAAACTTTTAATGATGGGCCGTCCGTCCGTCCGTTCGTCCCACCTCTCAGCGCTCTCACACATGAACTGCTGCGACGTAACGCACCATCTCTCCTTTCAAGAAAAGCACAGCTCCATCGTCACGTTTAGCGTGCTCCTTGTAACGGAAAAAACTAATAAAGACATGAAATCGGGGAGCACCGGCGACAGTATCCAGATACTGCGCGCGACACTATTCAAATACTTACTGCACGCTACAGTATTCAGATACTTACTGCACGCTACAGTATCCAGATACTTACTGCACGCTATAGTATCCAGATACTTACTGCACGCTATAATATCCAGATACTTACTGCACACGACAGTATCCAGATACTTACTTCACGCTACAGTATCCAGATACTAACTGCACGCGACAGTATACAGATACTTACTGCACGCTACAGTATCCAGATACTTACTGCACGCTACAGTATACAGATACTTACTGCACGCTACAGTATCCAGATACTTGCTGCACGCTACAGTATACAGATACTTACTGCACGCTACAGTATCCAGATACTTACTGCACGCTATAGTATCCAGATACTTACTGCACGCTATAATATCCAGATACTAACTGCACGCGACAGTATACAGATACTTACTGCACGCTACAGTATCCAGATACTTACTGCACGCTACAGTACACAGATACTTACTGCACGCTACAGTATCCAGATAATTACTGCATGCTACGCTAAGCTGCTCCAATGCCATGCGTGTTCTCAGATACATTAACCTTTCAAAGTCTACTGGCTACGTGATGCACCAACAAGCTTAACATTCAACAACTGCGCGCTCTGCCCACATTGTATTGATATGCTTTGTTTTTATCTAAGAGCAAACGGCGACTTGTGCCAGTTACACCATAAACTGGTTGGATTTTATAACCGAGATGAAAAGTGTTTACTGCGCGGTACGGACTGGATCTTTTAAATAAAGCGGTCTGACATTCGTCTTTAAATGGTTAAGAGGGTCAGTCACAAAATAAGTTTGCACTGCACACATTTTGCGTCCTTAGTTTTTAAAATCTATTAAAGGCAGTTCACATTTCATTAAACCGCTACTGAACTTCTGACAAACATACTGCCGGCCACAACTGACGTATTTAGCACATCGTGCAACGAGATATTTTGATCTGGTCTAATCTGATTTTTGCAGTTTATTGGGTGAAAACACAAATGAAGTAGAAGAACACAAGTCTAATTATATGCCAGTAGGAAGGCTGAACTACAAGCAAATACTTAGACCAATAAGTAAATATTCATGTCTCTCGCACAGTCAAAATATGAACACAGTTAACGTCGCCTCTGAAAATGTGGTACGGATAAGAGACTGGAGAACGACACAAACAATCAAAAGCAGATTAAATTCGGGGAATGTCTAGGGGTCCAGATGCTTCTGTCCTTCACTTTCCTATCAAAAGAAGTACAATTCTGCCTCTTCTTTTACGTGAATATGAAACTTGATCTCTCGTGTTAATGAACGGCACGTTCAGGGTGTATGAGAGAGGGAGGGAGGGAATCTGAGCAAGAGAGTTTGGCCTACGACGGGGACAGTAACAGAAGACTGGAGAAAACTGTATTATGAGCAGCTTCACAAATTGTTTTGCCACCAGACACTCGACCGATCATACCAAGGAAGATGAGATGGATGGAGCATGTGGCATATTTGGGTGGGAGAGAAAATGATACAGGAGTTGGGGGGGGGGGGGGGGT
>Ga0123357_10002404_pt1 | contig 20853 bp, 12 predicted proteins | sample TergutEmb28metaG_FD_89873 | JGI IMG/M metagenome (GOLD analysis project Ga0123357, IMG submission 89873) | Embiratermes neotenicus P4 segment gut microbial communities from Petit-Saut dam, French Guiana - Emb289 P4 | ecosystem: Host-associated > Arthropoda: Insects > Digestive system > Gut ... | reverse complement strand
TGCGGATCTGCGGGAAAAAGAAGTTTTTACCGGGTTTAACTGGTACGCTGAATATCCAAATCATATCGCGGGTAATATTGGTCCCGCCTCTCCCGAACTGGGCCGGCTCATCTTTGACATGATGTGCGAAAACCTGGCCGCGGTGATCCGCTCCATCAAGGCAGATACGGTTTCTCCCCAAATGGTCAATGAATATAGTTCAGCCGGGAACAACCCGCGCTAGACAGCCTGCCTAATCGTAAAAAAGACAGACGCCGTATATTCTTTCAGCGCCCCCTTCCCTAAGCGCCGCGGCACAGGCGTTTAATGTCGCGCCTGTGGTTATAACATCATCAAAGAGGATCGCGGTCCGGGGCGGCGGTTTAACACAAAGTATGCGCCCTTTAAGGTTCATTTTTCTTTCTTCGCGGCTTAACTCCTTCTGGGTCCGGGAAGGAAGCCTCTTGAGGCAGCGGCGTACCGGCAAAAGATCATTTTCCCCCCCAAGCCGCCTGTGTTCTCTTTCAAGTGACCGGGCCAGAAATTCGATCTGATCCCAGCCTTGCCTTTTAACTTTTCCCGGCCGTGGAGGAACCGGTACCCATGCAACGTCATTGTTATTTGCCTGGACCCCGCCTTCAAAATCCTTTACAGCGTAACGCAGGCACTCGGCCAAAAAATTCCCGGCCCCCGCTGATTTTTTGAATTTGAAAGACGCGAGTACCTTTTTGTATATACCCATATAGGGGAAAATCTTCCTGAACCGGACAAAGCTATCGCTATAGTTTTTATTGGCTGGCTCATTTTCTTCCCTGCATTGCAGACAGGTATCTTTTTCCGTTATCAGGGGTTTCCCGCACAGTATACACCGTCTTTTTTCCCTAAGCGTTGAAGACAAAAGCGCCCTGCAATCGCCGCAAAGGCCATAGTACGCGTCCCTCGGCCTGAGAAGGACCCCTCCGCATCCGCCGCAGCCCAAAGGAAAAAAGTATTCCCTAAGATAAAAAATCGCAGTTAGGTAACTCATACACCAATACTGCGCAGGGAAGTAATTTGCTTTGGGTTTTAAGAAAAAAAGAACAATTATTACTATACTTATGCTGTACAATTTTCAGAGGCTCTATCCGGCGTGATAAATTACTTTACCATGTATGAATAATTATACATGCCGGCATTAGTCGAATAGAGAGGGCGCGTCTGCATCTATCTCTGAATGGTTTTGCGTTTTTCGTGGTACATTAGGCGTTGTCTTACGGGACTTTCCTTCTGTCATGCTGCTGCCATTGGCCTCATTAACGCCGGAATCCGCCTCATTTTTCCAGCGGTAAACAAGGTTTAACGCTTCAAGCGGGGTCATATCTTCAATGACAAGGTTCCGTAGCTCGTCAAGAATTTTCATGTCCTTCGGCGTTCCGTTTTGGGGCGGAAAGCTAACCGCAACCGTTTGAGGAGTCGCCGGATTTAATACTGTCTGTTTGGAGGCCGCGGCCTTTTGGGCCGCCAACGAGGCCATGATCTCCCCTGCCCTTTTTAGCACCGGCTCCCTTAATCCTGCCATGGCCGCTACATGGAGGCCATAGGATTCCTCTGCCGGGCCTTCCCGCAATTTTCGCAAAAAGACAATTTCCCCGTCATGCTCGGTTACGTCCATTGAGCGGTTGGCCATACGGGAATGTACAATTCTGGAAAGTTCATGGTAGTGGGTGGCAAAGAGGGTACGGCATTGTATTCTGTTCAGTAGTTCTTCGCAGACCGCCCAGGCAATTGAGAGGCCGTCTTCGGTACCTGTACCGCGGCCCACTTCGTCCATGATAACAAGGCTCCGCCGGGTAGCGGTATTAAGTATGTAGGCGGTCTCGTTCATCTCGACGAGGAAAGTGGATTCGCCCCTTGCGAGATTATCCGACGCCCCAACGCGGCAGTATATACGATCAACAAGACCGAGCCGGGCCTTCGATGCGGGGACAAAACTACCTGCCTGGGCCATTACGGTAATGAGCGCCGCCTGACGCAGGTATGTTGATTTCCCGGCCATGTTCGGTCCTGTTATCAGGGCAAAAGAGATATTATTTTCAGCGTCAGCGTCAAGGAGAATATCGTTCGGAATAAATTCGCCCCTTTTGAGGTTCGCTTCTACTACCGGGTGGCGGCCTTCGGTAATAAACGTACAGGCACGTTCCTCAAATACCGGCCGGGTCCAGCCCCGGATCGTAGCCGCCCTGGCAAGGGACTGGGCCGTATCCAGTTCGGAAAGGCGGCGGGCCGCGGCGGCAAGATCCGGCAGTACGGCCTTTGCGCCGCTTCGCAGTTCAAGAAAAAGTTCTTTTTCAAGCTCAACGATTTTATCTGACGCGCCGTTAATCTCCGACTCAAGTCCGGCGAGCCGTTCGGTAGTATACCGCTCGCCTCCGGCTATGCCCTGACGCCGTATAAAACGCGGCGGAACTTTTGAGAGGTTAACATTGGTTACCTCGAAAAAGTACCCGATGAGCCGGTTGTACTTTATTTTGAGGCCCGTCATCCCCGTCGCTTCCCGTTCTTCTTCTAGGTAATCTTCAAGGAGCTTCCTTCCGGAATCCCGGAGCTGCCTGAGCCGGTCAAGTTCGGCGTTGTAGCCGTCCCGGATAAGGTTTCCCTCGGTAAGGAGAATTGAGGGATCTTCCGAAAGCCCCCTTTCAAGGAGTTCCCTCAGCGCGTAAAGGCCCTTGATCCCCTCGTCAGTCAGGGAGATTGCCTCGGAAGATTCAAAACAGACGAGCGCTGATTTGTCCGGGTCGTTGTCGAGGAGCTTAACCAGATCCTCTATGAGGCTGAAGTAATGCAGCGCGTTTTTTACCGAAGCGAGGTCTTTGCCGTGCGCCTTGTCCATTGCCAGCCTGGAACAGAGCCGTTCAAGATCCGGCACTTTAACGAGAAGTTCCCGGAGCTGCCCCAGCTTTTCCTGTTTGTGGTACAGGGTTTCCACCATATCGAGCCTGCGGTTGATTGATTCCGCGTTTCTGAGGGGGTGGAGAATACGGTTTTTAAGCAGGCGCGCGCCCATGGCGGTTTTTGTTTCGTCCATTACTTCAAGCAGGGAAAAGCGGCGTTCACCATCCAGCAGGTTCCTTACCAGCTCAAGGTTCCGCTGGGAAGATTCATCTATGCCCACAAATTCCGATTCCCCGTACACTTTGATAAAACGTACATGCGGAATAAGGCTCCGGGCGGTATCGTCCAGGTAATCCAAGAGGGCGCCCGAAGAGACAATTTCAGGCGATTGGGGGCCAAGGCCAAACCCCTTTAGGCTCGCGGAACCGAACTGTTTCTCAAGCCTTTCCCTGCTTCGCGCGGAATCGAAAAGCCAATCCGCCCAGCGGTTGATCACGAGACTGCTCCGTTCCTCCAGGGCGGCTGCCAGCGCGGGGTAACCATTGAGGAGGGATTCCTGTACGATGAGTTCCCTGGGCTGTACGCCTTCCAATTCCTGCCTCAGCCTTTCAAGGGCCCGGTCCGCGGACCGGAGGTCCGACGGAAAAGAAGTGGCAAAAAAATCCCCTATTGAAATATCAATGTATGAAAAGGAAAAATACCCCTGCCAGGCGGCCAGGCAGGCAAGGTAATTGGAACTGCCCTTGTCCAGAAAATCCTCATCAATGGTCGTTCCGGGGGTTATCACCTCCATAACCTGGCGCTCCATCGGACCAGAGGTCCGCGGACCGGAGGTCCGGGGCCCTTTGCTGTCTTCGCTGAGCTGCTCGCAGACCGCGATTTTTTTCCCGAGCTTTAAAAGCCTGGCTATATAGGAACGGGAGGCGTGGTAGGGAATTCCGCACATGGGCTGGCCCGCGCGGCTTGTAAGGGTGAGGTTCAGGAGCCGCGAAATTTCCAGAGCGTCTTCAAAGAACATTTCGTAAAAATCGCCCAACCTGAAAAAAAGAACTTCCCCCTGGTGGTCGTGTTTGATACGGCGGTACTGTTCCAGCATGGGACTTAAATCAGTTTGACCGCCTGTATTTCCGTGAGTAGCGCTTTTGGGCATATGCGCGGATCCCGGCTAATTGCCCGATTTATCCATCAGATTCTGTATGAGTTTATCGGTAATATCAACCGAAGGACTGTACCAGATTATACCGGTATTTTCCTTCAGGTTAAGAACCATACTGTAACCTTCGCTCTCCGCGATATAGCGGATTTCATCGTACACCTGCTGCAGAAATGCTCCCGACTGGGTCAGTTTGCTTTTAATACCGTCAAGTTCCGCGGTCTTGGTTTTGTAATAATCTTTCAGAAAGTCGGATCTCCTGTTTATCTCCGTTTCAAGTCTCAGGGCCTGATCCTGATTTCCCTGCGCCTGGGCATCCACCTGGTTTTGTTTCAGAGTCTGTATCTCCGCGGTCATTCTGTCGATTTCGGATTGTACCTGGGCGCTCTTGTCCTGAAAATCCCTTACCGCCCTTGAGTCCTTGAAAAACGCGACGTAAACTTTGGAAAGATCCACTACCGCAAAACGGGTAAGCTGCTGGGCTTTTACTGTCCAGCCCAATCCAACAAGAATCAAAGGCAACAGAAAAAATTTCTTCATGGATAAACACTCCTAATAGGTCGATAAGGCGAACGAAACCACAAAATCAACCCCCGATGCGGGATCGCTATTGGCGCCTATGGCGCCCTTAACCAATTTGGGCATCCCATCCTGTATAATGAGACGTTTGGCTATGCTGAACCTGAACGGGAACTGCTGCAAGGTGAAACGGAAACCGCCGCCAAAACTGAAACGCATAAAAAAGTAACCCATGTCGTCGGGTGTGTTGAACTGGGTAAACAAATCGACCGGGTTCTTTTTTATTCCCGCGGCGTCAAAGAAGAAATCCCAGGCAAGGATGCCCGGCGCCAGGGGGATGCGTACTTCCGCCCAGTTTTCCCAAAGGGCAAATCCCTTGCGGCTGTAATCGCTGCTCCAGCCCCTTCCGACAAACATTCCGTCTACCGCCAGCTTGTTGATATCTTCGATATAGGGCTGGTCTCTTAAGAGCTGCGGGAATATAAAGGAAACACCGGAATGGATGCCAAATACCGCCTTAAAACTCCAGTTGTCGGTAACCGGCAGGTTAAACAGGGTATAGAACCATTCCGCCTTGGTATCTGTTCTGACGTAATGCTCCAGTTCCATGGGAAAGAGGCCGTAATACCCCAGGCGCTGGATACCATAGTACCCGCTTGAAGGATCGTAAAAAACATCCCGTTGATCCAGGGAAATACTGGTCCAGACCGATGTAGCGGGCGTCCACGCGCCGTTGCTTTCCCTCAGGATTGGATCGAAGGGCCGGTAGAGACTGCTGTCGTAGGCGTTGAGGATGGTTCCAACACGGAAACCGCCGCCCAGGCCCAGATTTCCCAGGGAGGTCAGCCAGCGGTACCCTGTACCGACCCCCAGAGACAGGCTCCATTGATCGTAAGTCATAAGGTACGCGTCAGGCGGTATCTGGTTGGCGTTTGAATATTCGTCATACGAACTGAACCCGTCCGGAAAAGCGTAGGTTTCGTCACCGTTAAAATAGGGCGGCAGGTTATTCATGGGGGCCTTGCGGTTCATATGCTGAACGGTGAAATCGAAGTTTCCCGAAAGGGGAAGCCCGAACATCCAGCGCTGGGTATACGTGGTGGTCAACGTTTGGGTGTCAGGTGAGGCGTTCACCTCGGCTCCAACCTGGTTGCCGGTACCGCGGAAATTCCTGTCGTTCCATTTGGCCATCAATGAAACCGGGAACGTATTGGGGTCCGAAGAACCGGAGAACGTAAAACCAAATTGTACGTCCGTCGTTGGCTGTTCTTCCACGTTAATTACCAGATCCATGAGGGCGTCGGTGCTGCCCGGCGGCGTTTCGGGGTTTATCGCGGAAAAAAACTGAAGGTTGTAAAGGTTGCGCAGCCCGTCCATTACCTTGGCCTTGGAGAATACATCCCCGGTTTCCAGCGGGATTTCCCGGAGTATTACCGAATCCTTCGTTTTCTGATTGCCTTTGACGATGATATTCTCAATATGCGCGCGGCCTCTTTCCACAATGGTCACATCATAAGAAATGGTTCCCGCATCCGTATCGGCTTTGGGAACCGGGTCGATACGGTTAAAAATATACCCGTTTTCGTAATACAGATCCGAGATCCTCATCAGATCCGCCTGTATTTTCTTTTGGTTTGCTATTTCACCTGTCTTGGAATAGATCAGGGCGGAGAGCTGTGATGTCGGGAAAATGTGGTTCCCTTCAAAGGTAACACCGCCAAAGGTATACTGCCGCCCTTCATATATCTTGAAGGTGATCGTCATCAGGTTATTTCCCTTTTCGTCTTTGCGAATTTCCCGGACATCATCAAGTACCGCCGCGTCGATGTAGCCTCTGTCCTGATAATACTGGGCCAGGGTCTGCTTGTCGGTGATGAGTTTTGATTCCTGGAAAGCGCCGTCGGATATTATACCCTTGGTCTTAAGGGAGAGCTGCTTTTCGAGGGTACGGGAAGAGAAAACCGTATTCCCCTCAAACTGGAATTTTTCAATGGCGATTTTATCCCCTTCTTCAACGGTAAATACAATGACAATTGTAGAATTCGCGCCGGGCTGCATTTCGGAATGTACTTTGATATCAGGGTACCCTCTTTCCATATATTTATTTACTATCGCCTGCTCATCCACCTTTAGCTTTGCCTGGGTTGCCACATCGTTGACCTTTAAGGTAACCACATCGAGCAGTTCGTTCCGCCTGAGGCCGCTATTGCCGACAAAATTGATCCGGGAAACAATGGGGCGCTCCGTTACCGTAAAACGTATAATAACCTCGGCGCCTAACGGATCGGCCCTGATGGCGGTGGGAGTAATCGTATCAAAATATTCCAGTGCGTACAGACGGCCGAGAATATCCCAGTAAACATCATCACTGAAAGTCTTCCCGATATAAGGCGCCGTAATCCCGTCGAGTTCCGAGGATTTTACATGGACGAGCCCTTCAAAAACAATATTCCTAATTGGTTTGCCCTGGTACCAATCACTTTGCTGCTGGCCCGCGGACTGCTGATCCGCGCCCTGCGAGCCGGCGGACTGCTGATCCGTGGAACTCTGATCCGCCGCCTGCTGGGCATAACCGGAAAAAATTACCGCCACTGCCAGAATCAAAACAAAACCAAAACGCATCTGGACTCCTCTGCCGCACAAGATGTTTCGCATAGCTCTTCCGCAAAACTAACTATCGCAAATAAAAGAAAAAAAAGAAAGCCATTCCTGCCTCTCATTCCCCCACTCCCTAGAATGTTTTTCTCCATATCAGGGAAAAAGATACATCGCTGATAAAATAGTATTCGGGGTGCAGGGGAACCATGCTGAATTCTATGTCAAAAAGAGGGCTTCGCATTTCCAAACCTATTTCCGGCTCCAGTTTTAGCCCCCCCCATGTTACCTGGTTTTCATCGTACTTGAACGAGAGCATGGCCTGGCCAAACATATTCGGGCCCAGGTACTTCCCTAAGAAAACAGTGGAGTTATCGAAATAGTTACCAACCCGGTAACCTCCTGATGGCGTAGTCTGGTTCTGGGTTCCGGTAGCCTGCAGAAGCACATTCTGGAAAATTTGAGTACGAACCGACAGCATATCGAGCCCCAGGAAATCACGGACCTGACGCTGGAGCCGCTGAATTACCGTAAACTGGGCGAGGCTGTCGAAGAAAGCCGAAGTCGCCGGGTTGCGCTGCGAGGCCACGGCGCCGCCCTGGGGGTTCTGCCCCAGAAGAGCGTAAATTTCCAGCTGGGAAAGAGGCGGCGAGGATTCAAACCGGGGGGTAAATGATCGTAATGGGGCGTTATCGATGATCATCGAGATGGTTACCGGGCCGGTATCGGCCTGATCCCGGATTTCCGCCCTTGCCGATATACGTGGATCGAACTGGGTTTCGTTCTCGTTGAAGTAAAGGGTGCCTTCTTTGATGTAAAAATTCCGTACAAAATAGAAAATTTCACCGCTTCTGAGTTTTATGTCCCCGGTCAGGGCAAAACGCCTGGTTAAGCTGTCGGTCGTAAAATTAATGGCCGAGCCCATATCGGCGTTCGCCTGGAGTATGGGCAAATTCACGCTGGGCCAGAAAAATTCCAGGCGGCGGCCGGCGCGGATGGTAAAATCGCTCTGTACGCTCATTCTGGTATCCGGAACAGTGGAATCGCTGACCTCTTTTGCGGCAGCCATCTCGTTGCCATTAAGGCTGATCTCCGTATTGTCGGCGGTTAAGTCTCCGGTAATCGATAGAATACTGTCCTCCAGGGCTACAATCAGCCTTCCCGACGCCAAACCGTTGGCAATTATCCCGGCAATATCAAAACTATAGGGAATTGCGGAACTTTGGGGTACCTGAATATCAATGCTGAATATTGAGGGTATCCACCGTTCGAACCTGAAGGTGCCCGAGGCTTTTCCGCCTCCCTGCCCCACTATCGCGTCGGTAGGCCCAAAGGTCATTTCGTTGCCGTTTAGGTAGAAGGTCGTTGGTACCGGACGTATGGCAACGGGAAGGTATTGGGGAACAAGGATCTGGACGCTGGTGGCCCGCGCTGTACCGAAAAATTCCGGATCGCTCAAAGGTCCCGTGATCCTTATGGAGCCGGTAACGAATCCCCCCGGAAACATAACCGCGTCGACTGAGGGAGGTATAAAGCGCCAGAGGGACCCCAGATCTACATAAAGATCCGTTCCCTGGGCGTCGATGGTTTTCCCGTCGATGGAACCGGTGAGCGAGCCTCTTACCGGGGACGGCGCCGCGAGGGCCGCGTAAAAATTTCCGCCCGTGGAACTTTCCGGCTCGTAACGCAGCCGGATCATGTTTCTCGGGCCGCCGCTCAGGCTGAAGGCAAATCCATCCTTTTCCTTCCTGCATGAAAAAACAAACTTGAAAGGATCATCCGCCTGAATTGTATCGTAGCGCGCGGCGTCAACGTTGAGGCTGCCATCAAGCGTATCAAAGCTCCCTGGCAAATCTATCCAGGTTTCGGATTCATTGAATTTTGCCTCTCCCCTGAGGGAAACATTGACGGGCCTTCCGGAAAAACTGCCTCCGATTTGAACTTCTGTTTCCGCCTGGTTTGCCGCCCTATCAATGGTCAGATAGGGAACAGTCGCCTCAAGACCAGAGTAATTGATCTTAAGCTGCCTCAGGGAAAAAGTATCATTGTTGATGCTCGCTTCGGCTGAAGCCCTTATTTCGTCATCCTGGCCGCGCCAAATAAAGGACGAAACCGACGCTTCCGCGCTGAACGATGAGGGCGATTGCCAGGAGAGCCGGAGGCTGCTGTCGGCAACGGCGTTTTGGCTGCTGATCCGGGAAAGCTGCATCCCCTGACCGGTAAAAGACAATTCAAGCCCCTTACCCTGGTATGACCCATTTATTCCGTAGTATTCGCTGCCGTTGCTTCCGAAGAGATCCATTTTAAACCGGCAGAACGAGTACGAGGGATCCCAGGAACAGGCTATATTCCCGGTAAGGGGACCCTTGCCGTCATTGAAATAGATATTCGGGATATCCAACCCGTTTTGATCTGCCGTGCCGGTTAAGCGAACGGAGCTGTTGGATGAGGCCGGGGTAGCAAGACCGGAAATTTCAAAACGCTCAACAACCGCCTGCCAGTATTCGGGCGAACTGTAGTTGAGGGTAAAGAGAAAACTTAAGGCGCCTGTATTGTCTCCCGATGAAAAAGGAATGCTGTCACACTGGGCGTATCCCGAATAGGCCCCCGTATCATCGGCGCGCAGGGAAACCTGGAGTCCGTAAGATCCCCTCACGCTCACATTTTTTTGATCCTGTATCACCCCTTCAAAATAGTAGGTGAAATTATTGTAGACGGCGTTAAGCGAAAAGGATATATCGGAGGGATCGCTAAAATCCGCGGAACAGTTCAATTCCGCGTTTCCCTTGTTCCATGAAATCTGGATATCGCTCAATTCAAACCTGCTGTTTGTTCCGGAGAGGGAAGCTACCGCCATAACATCGGTGACGCCCTCATAGGCCATTACAAAACGGGGAGCATTGTAGAGTATATGCTGGTAATCGGTGGTAAAGAAAACTTCGGTGGTTACGGACAGATCCTTTGCCGCCAGCCGGGCCATGTACGGCAGGGCCGGAAGAGATACCACCGGCTCAAGAATGCTGATAATATCCCCTATACAAAATGAATCAAGAAGCAGGCTCGCCTGGATATGGCCCGGCTGAGATCCGGAGGGATCGTAATCTACCGAGCCCTGAAGGGAGATCCTGCTCATCCTTACATCTTCATACGACTGAATATCCTCACTCTCCATATTTCTGAATCTGAGGGCGGAAACTGCAAAACTAAGCCCGTTATCTTCCCGGTGGAGCGACGCGTCCATCGCAGAAAAGTTTACCCCGGACGCGGTAAAATTATCCCCAAAAATGGTTATATCTCTGCCCTGGCTGGTAATGGTAAAATCGCCGCTTATTCCGTTATCGCCATGGAGCCTGAAATTTGACAGGGACAGGGAACCATACGGGGCAGCGGGCTTAAAGGCCATGCCTCCCCTGAAATCGAGGTTCCCGTTAGGCGTACTAATATCGAGAACATTGACAAGTATTTTCCCGGAATCCCCGGAGGCTTTGGCGGTAAAGGAAGCCGGGCCTGTTATACTGTTTCCCGGGAGCATGCCCGAAAAATCAATATTGTATGAAACGCTTCCCGAACTATCCCTTTCCATACCCGCGCTGCCGGAAACCCTGAAGGCCAAAGCAGCGTTATAATCCTTCCACGAATCGGTAAAAACCAGAAGATCCTGGGGGGTAAAATTTTCCCCTTCAAAGTTGGCCCTGAACCCCGCATTCTCCAGGTTATACACAAAGGAAAATGCCGAGGGAGACTTGTCATGGGTTTTCCGGATTTCCAGTTCGTCTCCGGAAAGGAAAAAACTGATGGTAAGGGGTTTGAGCCTGAAATTACTTCCGCTGAATGTGGGTATTACTACCGTCGCGCTGCCTTCGTTTGCATCCTGGGCGTATTCCCCGCTGAAACGCCCGGACATAACCGCTTCCATTACCGAAGTCTTGTTCTGAAAAATCGAATTTAACGCGCTGAGTGCGTTTTCTCCGGTAAACGAGGCGTCGGCGTCCCAGCGGCCCTGAAAGCTTATCCGGTTCCGGCGTACCGCCGCGTCAAGTCCGACCCCCCTGAGCTTGAGGCTGTTTCCGGAACCGGACAACTCCCATTCACCGTTCCATACCCGGAAAGAAAAGTTTTCAGGAATAAACTCCCGGAAGTTTATTGCCCCATTTTGCGGCTGAAGCGCCTCTTTTCCTGCGGCATTTGGCCCTTGAAGCTCCCTGACGCGTTCACCCAGGCCGGAATCTTTTTTGAAATCCAGGCTCAGTACGGGCCTGTCGATGCGTATGGATTGAAAAACACCGTTGAAGTGTCCCCGGAGAAGTTCAAGAAGGGAGTATGAAAGCCTGAGCCGTGAAATCGAGAGGAGAACGCTGTCATCCTCCCGTAAAACGAGGACGTTTCGTATATCCAGGGCGCCAAAAATGGAAGGCCCCATCGAGCCGTATTGCAGTTTGCAGCCCCAATAACCTTCGGCGCTCCTGATAAAAGTATCCCTCATTGCTTCCATCCGGCTGTGTAAACCAAGCTGTATAGGCCTGAGGGTAATTACCGTTACCGCTACAAAAACCAGAAAAATGAGAATTCCTATACTGACTCTTAATAGGGGACCCCTAAACGGCATCCTTTTTATTTTTTCAAGCAAGACAATAGTACCCTATAACGCCCTCAATTGTAAAAATTTGCAATTAGATATACCTTTATTATACATGAAAATCATTAAAAATTTCGTTGTTTTGGAAGGTATTGACGGGAGCGGCACCACTACCCAGCTTAACATGCTGGAAACCTTTTTCCTTCAAAACCGGGCGCAACAGGCCATGCCTCCTTTCTATAAAACCTATGAACCGACAAATAGTTCCATAGGGCAGTTGATCCGCCGTGCTTTAAGGAAAGAAATAGCCCTGGAAGCTGAAACTACCGCCCTGCTCTTCGCGGCGGACCGGAACGAGCACCTCTACGGTTCAGGCGGTATAGAAGAACGCTGCGAGCGGGGAGAGCTGGTAATCTCAGACCGGTATGCGCCTTCTTCCCTGGTTTACCAGGGAATCACCTGCGGCGATGAGCTGCCGTTAAAGCTCAACCGCGATTTTCCGAACCCGGAACTGCTCCTTTTTTTTGATATTGACCCCTTAAACGCCCAGGATCGTATCGCGCACCGGGAATTAAGGGAGATATACGAATATCTGGATTTTCAGATTCAGGTCCGCCAGCGCTACAAAAACCTCCTTCCCCTGCTTGCGGAACAGGGCGTCGCGGTCGAAATTATAGACGCCTCTCTTCCTCCCTCCGAAGTCGCCGGCGCGGTATGGAAGATCATTGAAAAACTGCCGATATTCAATAGGTGAAGGTATTTTTTTCGTTTGTTTTATCTTTATTTTTATTTGCCGTTATCCCCGCTTCACCAGTTAGCGCTTATTACGTCACCTATAAGGAACAATACTACCGGCTCTACCATCTCCATTATATCCAGTATCCCGATGATACCATGGAAAATATCTATTGGCTTGAAAAAGCGCTTAAAGCCGATTTTTGCAATCCCCTCTATGCCCTGGCTCTTATCGAAAACGAGACCCAATATGAAAAGTACCGCTACCTTTTTATGATGCACCTCAATATAAAACTCGCGGAACAGCACATTTTTTTGGGAAACAAATGGAACAAAAGGAACGCGTATTTTTACAATGCCCCCTGGAAGGAGCAGAACCTGGACAGCCTTACCACCGCGGAAACCTGTTACCGTACCGCCCTCTACTACTGGCAGGAAGCCCAGGGATGGGAGGAAAAACTCCAGGATAAAAAATTCCGCTTTATGAACCTTGAAAAAGTACAGTTTTGGGAAGACGAAGCCGGCCGTATGGAAGACAAGACCCTCGATTACGGGAAAACAATAAACCGGGAACTCGCGCTTCTCCAAAAGGTAAGGGAAAAATTCCAGGAAATGTGATGCCCTTTCCCCGCTTTTTCCAGTCCTTGATTATTAATTTGTAATATGATACGTTGTGCATCGCTTACACAATCCGGAGGGGATATGGAGCGTGTTTCGGCCGCCCACGCTGCCCGCCGGGGTTAAATATACTCAGGTTTTATCTAGCTTATAGCTTTACTGTGTTCCCACCATATAATGACCACTGAATTTGATTTCCGGTTTGGAATGTACCCTTCCCGCGTGCTAATCCGGGAAGAATTGCCGTCTATTCGGGAAATTATGCGCGCTTTGGACGACGGAAAGGAAACCGGCTCCCCCGCCCTTGCGGTCTGCGATACCAACACCGAACCCCTTGCCCGCGCGGTTATGGGAAAAGACACGGAAATCCCCCTCGTCGTCCTTGAAAGCGGTGAACGGAATAAAAGCTGGGAATCCGTCGAAACCATACTCCGCGCCGGAAAAAACGCCGGTCTTGGCCGGGATGGGCTTTTCATCGGGATCGGCGGCGGGGTCATAGGCGACCTTACCGCCTTTGCCGCGTCCATTTACATGCGGGGCGCGCGGCTATGCCTCGTCAGTACTACCCTGCTCGCTATGGTAGACGCCGGCGCGGGCGGAAAAACGGGCATTGACCTTTTGGGATTAAAAAATCTCGCGGGGACCTTTTACCCCGCCGGCCTTGTGGTCATGCCCCTCGGCGCTCTTGATTCACTTCCCCAAAAAGAATGGAAATCGGGGATGGCGGAGCTTATAAAGACCGCGATCCTCGATTCTGACGATTTCCTTGCGCTCACAAAAAAACTCGCCGCCATCGAAAAGGGAGAGCAAGGGAGAACTTCTTTAGCTTTCCGTTCCTGCCTTATGGAATGTATATCCCGCTCCGTTTCCTGTAAAGGCCGGATCGTCGAAGCCGATCCCAGGGAATTGGGCCAGATGAGGCCGCTTTTGAATTTGGGGCACACCTTTGGTCATGCACTGGAAAGCGCGGCGGGACTTGGCTCCCTTAGCCACGGTGAAGCCGTCGCGTGGGGAATCGCAAGGGCATGTGAACTTGGTTCGGCGCTGAAAATTACGCCTCCGGAGCGCGGCCGGGAGATCAGGGGGATACTGGACACGTACGGGTACGAAACCGCCGCCCCCCATTCCCTGGCAAACAGCGCTGCTTCCATCGATACCCTTATGCAAAGCATGCGGGGAGACAAAAAAGTCAAGGCAGGCAAACTTCGTTTTATAGTTCCGGGGAAAGAGAGCGCCCAGATCGTTTCTATACCTGAAGATTCCGGGGCAGAAGACCTTCTCCGCGGTATTCTTGATGGTACGTTCAGGAGGAGTAACGCGGAGAATACCGTTTGAAAAGTAAAGCCGCGGTCCCGGCGTTACTTTTTTTTATTCAGGCGGTTTTACTTAACACTGTTTCGCTTCCGGCCCAGGAACAGGCGGTTGACGACACCATTTACGTTATAAGGCAGTTGGATTTTGATGTCACGGGCCGGACCAAGCCCTTTGCCATCATTTCCGCTGGTCAATTTCTGGAAGGCGAACGTATCAGGGGAAAAGAAAACCTGGATAGATACATAGCCCGGAAGACCCAGCTCCTCCTTAACCAGCGTGTACTGGAGGATGTTTCAATTGATTACTCCCTGGGCGAAAGCGAGGCCGATGGCGCTTTGCCGGTGAACCTTCTGGTCCATGTCACCGACACCTGGAATTTAATTATACTCCCCTATCCGAAATACGATTCCAATGAGGGCTTTAGTTTTACCATCAAAACGCGGGATTACAATTTCCTCGGAACCATGACCCCCCTCAATGTTGATTTGGGGTACCAGATTGATACAAAAAACAATAACATTATTAACTTTTCGGTAAATTCCAATACGCCCTTCCAGGCCGCAGGACTGAACTGGAATTTCAATTTCGGCAATTATTTTTCATATTATTTCAACCAGCCCCTTTACTATCAGAATGTGACGGGCCTTTCCCTTGATCTTCCCTGGGAGCGCACCACCGTTACCGTAGGCTTTAACCAGTACCTCGTCTTCAATGAAAAGAACACTGACGATATCATCGACCTCTACGGCCTTAATGATCGCATGGGCGGCCCGTACGCTGCGTCGGAACTTTTTGCCAACTGGAAAATTCCTTTCGGCCTGGATATAGGCGATTACGGAGATGTGGCCTACACCACCGGGCTTTCGGAACGGGTCAATTACCCCTACAGCGCGCTGGATGAATCACGTAAACCCGTAAGTACCCTCAGCCAGTCACTCAATTTTGGCAGAGTCGACTGGATTGGCAACTACCAAAAAGGCCTCCTTGTTTCGCTCAGCAACTCGTACAACTGGTTTTTCGGCCGTAACGACGGTCCGATTCAGATCCTTCTGAACGGCGCCCTGTCGTACTACCACCCGTTTTCCGCGTATATTGGTGTTAACGCGCGGTTTATGTACCGGCAATGGTGGCAATGGTCGAATCGGAAAAACAACTGGATACCCTACTATTACGCGGGGGACGTAATCCGGGGCGTCGTTGATGAAGACATACGCGCGGATTATATGTTTTCCGTCAACCTGGATTTTCCCATAAGAATATTGCGCTTCTGGCCGTCCGAATGGTACAACAACCCCAAACTTCACTTCTTTGATTTTGAAATGCATTTTTCACCCTTTACGGACATGGCGCTGCTGGAAGGCCCCTACAACAAAGTTAAAAACCCAGGCAATCCTTCCGCCGGGGGAACCAAATTCAATTTTGCCGGCATGATCAACACCGTAGGCTTTGAGATCCTCGTTTACCCCGGATTTTTCCGCAGCCTAAATATACGCGGCAGTATAGGTTACAATGTACAAAAGATACAGGCCAATGGATTTCCGCCGCTGGCCCTGGGTTTTTTCCCCCAATGGGATGAAATTTACGCCGGTGTTGACCTCTACTATTAATTAAGAAAGGTTATTAATTAATGTATCTATTGTATATTGATCCCGGTACCGGGAGTATGCTCATATCGGTACTCCTTGGCGCCGTGGCGACCATTTATTTTTTTATCCGTGCCTTTATTATAAAATTAAAGGGAACCTTTTCTTCTTCAAAGCATAAATATGCGATAGACAACGCCTACCCTTATGTTATTTATGAAGAAGATTCCCGGTACTGGAACCTTTTTAAGCCCGTTCTGGACGAATTTGAAAAACGCCAGATCCCCATTGTTTTTTTTACGCCTGACGAAAAAGATCCTGTTTTTTCAAACGCCTATTCGTTTGTCAGCCCCAAAGTAATTGGAGAAGGCATCAGGGCCTACGGGAATCTGCGTTTTGTCAGCGCCGATTTCATGCTGATGACAACGCCGGGACTCGATATATACCAGCTAAAAAAATCCAGGAATGTGAAGCATTATTCTTTTTTGCACCACGCCGTTACGGACGCTACCACCTACCGTTTATACGGCCTCGATCACTTCGATTCAGTGCTTCTGAACGGAAATTACCAGAAATATTACCTCCGCAGACTGGAACAGATCCGCGGCCAGAAGGCGAAGGATCTTGTAACCGTCGGCTGTTCCTATTTGGATGTCTACGCCTCAATGGTAAACGATCTGGAAAAAGAAGAGCAGCATCCCTTTACGGTACTCCTCTCCCCTTCCTGGGGGCCGTCCGGCCTGCTCTCCCTCTACGGGGAAAAATTAATCGGCGAGCTGGCCAAAACCGGCTGGCGCATCATTGTCCGCCCCCATCCGCAGTCAAAGATTTCCGAAAAAGAAATGATCGACAGACTTGAATCGAAATACGCAAACAACGGAAATATCATCTGGGATTATGAACGAAACAACATCTATTCCCTTTCCAAATCCGACATAATGATCTCCGATTTTTCCGGGATCATTTTTGATTATATCCTTCTCTTTAACCGGCCCGTAATGTACAATAACCAGAAATTTGACATAAGGATGTACGACGCGATACAGCTCGACGAAGAACTGTGGGAATTTAAAACCCTCAAAAAAGCGGGAATAGAAATTAAAGAAGAAATGTTCACCAATATAAAAGATTTTATTAACGGCGCCATAAACGACTGCTCCCGCCCTTCCCTGCTTGACGAGGTAAAAAGGGAAGCCTGGATGTACCCCGGTGAGGCGGGCAGGCGTATAGCCGATTACATGGTTCAAAAAGCTAACTGAAAAATAAAGTTCCGATGCTAGCGAAAATCAAATCCATACCCGGAAAACTCAACCAGCTTCTGGACAAACGCAGAAAATTTTATCTCGTTATTTTGTTTTTTGCCGCGATAATATTGTCGTTGATAGAGACCGCCGGTGTATCGGTAGTAATGCCGTTTATTTCCGTCGCCTCAAACCCCGGGATGATCCATGCCGGAAGATACCGGTATTTTTATGATTTATTTAAATTTACCAATGACAACAGCTTCGTTATTTTTTTTGGTGTTGCGATAATTATTTTTTATTTTTTCAGGGCCCTTTACAATGTCATCTACAATTACACAATGAACAAGTTTTCCCTGGGAACCTACCGGTACTTCGCGTCCCGACTGTTTAAAACCTACCTTGCCCTTCCCTATAAAATATACGTACAAAAAAACCCTTCGGTTTTTTCCCAGATGATAATGACTGAAGCCAATAATCTGGCTAATTTAGTGCAGAATTGCCTGCAGATATTTTCCGAAGCGTTTACAGTCATGCTTTTGTACGTTTTCATGTTGTTTGTTAACTGGCAGATAACCCTGGTACTGACAGGGATACTATTGCTGATAGTTTTCATAGTTTTTCAAACCCTGATCCGTACCAGTAAAAGGCTTGGGGAACGGCGTTACCAGGCAAATATCAAACTGAGCAAGACAATCTGGCAGACCTTCAACAATTACAAATTTATCAAACTAAAGGGAAATGAAAACGAAGTGTATACCGTATTTAACGACGCCACTTCCAAAATTACCCGCGCGTCAATTATTTCTTCAACGCTGGGCAATATTCCCAAAAATATACTGGAGAACCTCGGCTTCTCCCTATTAATCGCCGTGGTATGTTACATACTTTGGCGCTACAATTCCGCCGCAATGGTAATTCCGGTAATATCAATGTACGCCCTCGCGCTGTACCGTATGCTGCCAGCGCTTAACCGTATACTCGGCTATGTCAATAATGTCGCGTATTTACAACGCTCCCTTCACACAATATACGATGAACTGAACCTTGAAACAGACAGGGAAGGCTCATCGCCAGTTGCATTTACAAAATGTATACGCGGGGAAGATCTCTGGTTCAGTTATTTAAACGGCGGCGAGGTAATCAAAAACGTTTCTTTTGAAATAAATATCGGCGAAAAAGTCGCTTTTACCGGGGAAAGCGGAAGCGGTAAAACCACACTCGTGGATATCATCATCGGCATTTACCAGCCCCGCAAGGGCAGCCTGTATGTCGATGACGCAGAGATTAATAAATCCAACGTACGCTCCTGGCGCAGTAAAATCGGTTATATTCCGCAGACCATTTATCTTTTTGACGGTACGGTTAAAGAAAACGTCGCCTTTGGCGCTGAACCGGATGAAGAGAAAGTCACCCAGGTTCTTAAAATGGCAAAGATATGGGATTTTCTTGAAACAAAAGACGGCATTCAAACCCTGGTCGGCGAAAGCGGCATTCAGCTTTCAGGCGGCCAGAAACAGCGTATCGGCATAGCGCGGGCGCTGTACAATGAACCGGAAGTACTGGTTTTGGACGAAGCTACCTCTTCCCTTGACGACGCCACCGAAGCTGAAATCATGGACGAGATTTACGACGTAAGCGGCAACAAGACGCTCATCATTATCGCGCACAGACTCAGCACGCTGAAACGCTGCGACCGGCGCATCAGAATTGAAGATGGAGTGATTGTTCCATAAATGACTTTTAACATCGACTTAAAAGAACTCGCGAAAAGGGAAAGTGAAAAAGTTGAATGGAAAGAACATGGGGATGATCCCGCTGTAATAAAAAGTATTACAAGGACCATTACGGCGTTTGCGAATGATATCGCAAACATGGGCGGGGGTTATGTTGTCTGCGGCGCAAGAGAAACCAAAGACGAATATGGCTTTCAGAAAGTTGTTTATACCGGATTGAAATCTGACCAGCTAAAGAAAATTGAAAGTACGGTGCTGCAGCATTGCAGGGAGTATATAAGTCCATCGCTTGCGCCGCTGGTTCAGGAATTGGAAAACCCCGGAGATCCATCAACCAGAATTCTGATTTTTATTGTTTTTGCGGATCGTCAGGCGCACAGTTACAGAGATGGGGAAAAATCAGCATATTACGTCAGAACCGGCAGGGATACGAGGGAAGCCCGGAACGGGATTTTAATGCAGCTCCTGGAAAGCAAGGGACAGGCAGAGCCTTTTGATAGGCGTCCCAATCCCAATACCGATGAAAAGGATATGGATGCTCTGCTATTCAGGGACAGTATGGCTGAAATGAACCTTATACAGCCTTCAAAACCGCTTGAAGATTATTATTCAGACACGGAACAAATAGCCGAGTTTGTGCCCCCGCTTTTTGCCAGGAAATCCATTGATGGTGGTTTTTGTATACGTAATTTTGCGCTCTTCATGTTCGGTAAAAAGAACTCCGTTACCATCAATTTCCCGGATGCGTATACCAACATTTCCATATATGACGGTACGGACAGAAGCGGGCAAACCGCGGCGCGCTATTCACTGACAGGCTCCATTATAGAGCAGGCCAAAAAGGCGATTAATTTGCTCAATACCCAGATCTATACTGCCTTTGATAAAACCGATGAAAAACCCAATCAGGAAAAATATCCCCAAAGAGCCATACAGGAAGCATTGATAAACGCGGTTGTGCACAGGGATTATGAAATCGCTGATCCGATCAGGGTTACTGTTTTTTCCGACAGAATAGAAATCAGGTCTCCCGGAACTTTGCATTGGGGAATTGACAGGGAAAAATTCATGGCCGGCAGGGCGAGTCCCAAATGGCGGAATCAGAGTTTTGCCTATTTATTCAACAAACTCCAGCTTGCCCAGGCAGAGGGACAGGGCATTCCAACCATCATCCGGACAATGAAGGAAGAAGGCTGCCCGGCGCCCATATTTGAAATTGAAGCCGAAAGTGTAACCTGTATTTTACCGGCCCACCCGCGGCATGGAACCATTTAAAGGAAGTGTTCATGAATATGTACAGAGCGGCCCTGATTGGCTGCGGAAGGGTAAGCCCTTCGCATATTGAGGCGTATATAAAAAACAGGGATCGCGTGGTTCTTGAAGCCGTCTGCGATACGGCTGTCGGGCGCGCTCAAAGCCAGGCGGAGGAATACAAGGCGTACATAGCCGGCCCAGGGCCCCGCTGTTATTCGGATTACAGGGAAATGATTTCGGAGCAGCGGCCTGATTTCGTTTCAATAGCAACCGAATCCGGGAAGCACAGTGAAATTGCCATATACTGTCTGGAGCATGGCGCCAATGTCATCTGTGAAAAACCAATGGCCCTTTCGACCGCGGACGCCGACAAAATGATAGCCGCCGCGAAGGCAGCGGGCAAAAGGCTCGCCGTTTGTTTTCAGAACCGTTTTAACGCGCCCGTACAGCGGCTGCGTACCGCAATCGACGCAGGCCGCTTCGGAAGACTGCTCCACGGTATGGTGCAGATCCGCTGGTTCCGCAGTCCGTCCTATTACGCCGAAGCACCCTGGCGCGGAACATGGGCGCAGGATGGCGGAACCCTCATGAACCAATGTATACACGGCATCGACCTCCTCCAGTGGATGATGGGCGAAGACGCCGTGCGTGTTCAGGCCCAAACGCGGAATTTTATCCG
>Ga0123357_10002402_pt1 | contig 20871 bp, 12 predicted proteins | sample TergutEmb28metaG_FD_89873 | JGI IMG/M metagenome (GOLD analysis project Ga0123357, IMG submission 89873) | Embiratermes neotenicus P4 segment gut microbial communities from Petit-Saut dam, French Guiana - Emb289 P4 | ecosystem: Host-associated > Arthropoda: Insects > Digestive system > Gut ... | reverse complement strand
TTTTTTATTTGAAAAATTTGTATTTTGAGGAAGGGGTCCCAGGAAATCTTTATAAAAATGATAGTTTTCAAAAAAAAGTTTAAAAAAAAATAAAAACACATTCCTTTTTCAAAACCTTCCCCCAACCCCCCCCCCCCCAAATCGTGCCTTTTATGAGATAATGTGGAAACAAAAATGGTAGAACGAGTCAGGCCACAGATGACAATACAATACGGTGCATGCGCATTGCATGCTGGATAGCTAAAGGTACAGACACAAACTCAGAAAAAGTAATATTGATTTTCTATGGCAAACTTGGTTAAGCCAAAAGCCCCTTAATGTTACGTCTTTACGTAAAGTAACATTATGTTATTTTTGCAAATGAACCGTATGCGCTATCGCAGGCACTGTTATATCCTCGATATTTCGTATTGTATTATTACTTTTTGATAACAGCCCTGTTGGGCCGAAACATGTTGCAGACTAAATAAGATTGAATTTTATTTTTTAATTATTGTTATTATTATTATTATTATTATTATTATTTACATGTACTATCTTTTATTTCCTGATTGGGATTTTAGCTTAAGAGTCACAAAGGTCCTGCATCGATACAGAAGGGGCTCGAACCCCTTCTGTATCCTGTTCTATTCTTTTAATTGTGAGTTTCTTCAGTGACAAGAACGTCATATTGATACGTTAAAACGTATACTTCTTATTTTCTTACGATTTCGAATACTGTGCCCGACGCCAGGTATTCTGACCCAATATTTGTCGGGGATTCTTCAGTCCATCTGGAAGAATGAGAGACAAAATTTGAAAGGAAGCCATTATTGCTTCCTTTCTTATCAGTTCCCCTTCATTTATGTCACAGAGTGTTATGACGTATTGTGTTGTACTCAGCTCAATAATCATCTCAATTTAATAATACATTTTCAACTCGAACTTATGTACTGTATAGCAAATTTAGGTTTTCACAGTTTCACCGTGCATCTTGATTTTATCATGTCTTTATTTATCTAACTGAATGCACAACTAAATTATTCTAGAAATGTTAAAACTTACATTAAAATCAACACTAAAATGTTCCTACATGTTTCGGTTTAACAAACCATCATCAGGGAGCTTATTGTCATGCTTTGCTAAAGTTATAATTATTAAAATATATTATTTTAATAATTATAACTTTAGAAACCACAACAGTAAGCTCCCTGATGATGGTTTGTTAAACCGAAACATGTAGGAACATTTTAGTGCTGATTTTAGTGTAAGTTTTAACATTTCTAGAATAATCTAGTTGTGCAGTTGGATAAATAAAGATATGATAAAATTTAGGTATCTGTTTCTTGTTCTTGTATTTCTCCTCCTCCCGCTGATGCCCTAGACCTACTGCCGGACGAAATGTTGACATATTCTTTGCACTGGGCAAGTGAAACTAAGAGAACTTGTAGAATAAAAGAAATAATGGAAGTAAAAAGAAAGAAGATGTGGAAAGGAAGAAGGAAATGTATGAAGAAATGCATAGCCACGAGAAGAAGAAAGAGAAGGCAAATCAAAATGTAGATAATAGATAAGAATAGGGAGAAAGAAAACGATGCATGTAATGAGAAAACACAAAGGAATAAGTGAAATAAAGAGGAACAGAAGGAGGAAGACGAGAAGAGTAATACGCAAAGTAGGAGGAGGAAGAAGAATAAGAAGCAGCAGGAGAGAAAGGTGTACGGCAAAAGTCACATAAAAACTTGGTAGATAAAGAAGGGAAAAGACAGAAGGAGAGGTGAAGGGTCTAGAAGAATGGGCAGAAAGGGGATAATTGGCGTGTATCTTTGATAACGCATTATTAAGTTACGATCACATTATTAGAAGTATTTCTAGACTAAGTCTCTCGTCGCTTTGTGCTGCCCGGAACGCAAACCAGTATATAGATCACACCTGTCCTCCGCAACCCGCACTAAAAAACCACGCCCACCGCCACTACAATGGCCTATTGTACCTGCTGGCACAATGCAAACTTGGATTTAATATCCCGAACCTTTATTGACACAACTGACCTTGGAGATGTGTGCACAATAATGGAGCTGTGAGGCGCACCTAGCACACCGAACGAGCGTGAGAATCGTAGTAGTAGTAGCAGAAGCAGCACCAGCATCAGTGGCGGCGGCGGCGGCGGTGGTTGTCCTAACCTAATCTCACATTCTGCTCACAGAAGAAAACCGAAAACTTGTTGAAGTAACGTGACCCTGTAATTTGTGTTGCAATGTTTGTCGCTCACAGTGAGGTAGGAACGTAGGCTGAGGTTGTTTTAGAACAGAGTGCTGAGAAGAATATTTGGGCATAAGAGTGACGAGGTGACAGGGGAATGGAGAAGACTACAACATGAGGAGCTTAGTGACCTATACGCTGCGCCAAATATTGTTCGGGTGATTTTCAGGTGATCAAATCCAGAAGAATGAATTGGGCGGGGCTTGTAACACGTATCGGGGAGAGGAGAGGAGTATACAGGGTTTTGGTGGGGAAACCTTAGGGAAAGAGACTAGTAGGAAGACCCAGTTGTAGATGGAAGGATAATATTAAGATGGATCTTAAGGAAGTGGGTTGTGAGGGCATGCGGTGGATCGATCTGTCTCAGGATAGGGACATGTAGTGGGCACTTGTGGATGCGGTAATGAACTTTCGGGTTCCATAAAATGCGGATAATTTCTTGACTAACTTATAAACGGTTAGCTCCTTAAGAAGGACACTGCTCCATTGAGTAGGTAAGTAAGTATGTATGTAGTAGGCTACCTGGAATACACGGCTAGTCCTGATGTATGTCAGTAGTGGTATGCTGGAGGTCAGTAAGAAAACACTAGACTGACGGTTCGAAAAGGAACTGCTGTAATAAGTGTAGGCAGTGAAACATTGCTTCATCTGCAGTGGGTGTCTGTTATAGGCTTAGGCTGGTGATTGTCCTTCATAAATGCCGTCACACTGCCAAGTGGTAATTTGAATGACTGCCTACGACAGAAGGAACATGGGAAGTACGTACACTGAACTGTAGTTGAGAGATGTAGTACATTTATAACGCTACTACTACTGCCACTGCTTAGGTTGGTGATTATCCTTTATAAATGCAATCACACTGTCAAGTGGTAATTTGAATGACTGCTTATGACAGAAGTAACAGGGGGAGTACGTGCACTGAACTGTAGTTGAGAGATGTAGTACTTTCATAACGCCACTACTATTGCTACTGCTACTGCTGCTACTACTACAACTATTACTACTACTGCTACTACTACTACTACTACTACTACTACTACTACTACTACTACTACTACTACTGGTACTTTTACTTCTACTACTACTACTACTGGTACTTCTACTACTACTACTACTACTACTACTACTACTACTACTACTGCAACTGCTACTGCTGCTACAATGAAGACGGTTACTGTTATTAAGATAGCTATATTTTATGCACATAGATGTTGTATGTATTTACGTTATGTGTGTGTATATATATATATATATATATGCCGATCCCAGTAGCCGCGCAGTCTAAGGCGTGTGTCTACAGCCGCTTGTCTGTTAGTATTGTAGGTTCGAATCCCGCCGGGGGCATGGATATTCGTTTGTTGTGGATGTTGAGTGCTGTCAGGTAGAGGTCTAGAGGATATATGTGTGTGTGTGTATATATATATATATATATATATATATATATATATAAGACAAGTGACGTGTGAAGTAAGTTTGAAACAGGCAAGTTGTAAACTGCACCATCTTGTAACGAAATATCATAGGTCGAATGAACGCTCTTAATAATTCATATCAACGAATATCATGAAAGGGAAAATACTGTATCACTTCCGATTTAAGACGCTCCCTAATTTACGACACACCCCACTTTTAAGGAGGGGTTTTCAAGAAACGTTCTGCAAGTAAATACATTTCACTTTCCGTAAAATGTACTTTTTTTTGACGATGCCACTTTTTCTTAGATAGAAACGACGTTTTAGAAACTTCCAAAGAATGAAAAATAATACCACGAATTTAAGAAGAGCCATAATTTTCAGTTCGAAGAAATAAAACGTGAAAAAATGTGCGTCTTAAATTCGAAGTAATACTTCACTTCCTTTGTTAAGACAGAACGACGTACGAAATTTATTAAATGTCTGTTTTTCACGCGCTTTCAGCCCCTTTCGGAATGCTAATTGTGTATGTAGAATATCCGACCGGTCTGTCGCGGTGCCGCGACATTCATGGACTGCCTTAGATTAGACTAAGATTTGATGTTTTTAAGCTTTCGCCGTGTTCTAAATGTAATTTGTTCCTTTTTGCGTAATTCCCCAGACGCCGAGGAATTACCCAAAAAGGAACAAATTACATAAGATTTGATGCTTTGGCATGATTATCTGTCAGCATGGCTCATTGGATGATCGTGGAATGACTAAGTTATTGCTTATGTGACTCAGTAACAGACACAATATGTGCCTTGATGTATAATTCCACGGAACACATTCCTTGAAAAACTAACAATATCTAATTTTATGTTTATTGTTCCGTGTATCGCTGATATATATTAATAATTGTCCAACGAGACGCAACACAAAGCAGTCTATTTATTATTCTGCAAGTTCACTCTACATGTTTCGGGTGTCAACCACACCCATCATCTGGAGTACACAAAACTGTAAATACAGCCTCCGTAACTGGTCATATATTTTGTGTGCAGCTACCTTCCTCCAACGTGGCCAAGTTGGCCACTCTGGAGGGAGGTAGCTGCACAAAAAATACCAGTAACGGAGGCTGTAATTACAGTTTTGTGTACTCCTGACGTTGGGTGTGGTTGACACCTGAAACATGTACAGTGAACTTGCAGAATAATAGACTGCTTTGTGTTGCATCTCGTTGGACAATTATTAATATATAACTATCTCAGCTTATCAAATTCCCCTGAAATTTATGAATCTCTAAACATCATTGCTGTGTTCACAGGATCACGCCACTTGTCGTTACCCTGAGCCAGCCGAATCCTTTCAATATCCTGAATTCTCTTTCCTCACAATTTGATGGACTTAGAGAAATCCATATTACTGACTTTATTTGGCAGTTGCTGGCAGATATCAAGACGACAATGGAATATAAATTTGCCGACCAACCCACACGCGTCACTGAACAAAGAGGTTAAGCAGTATCTAATGCTTATTGAGGCTGTCCACTTCAGATTGTACTGTTTTATTGGGACAGAATTTTCCATGTTTTGGGTTAACCGTATCCCTGGTTATGGAATTTATCCTCTTCCAGTAATAATCTTTACAACTTTTGACTTTCCCTGCATTTATTTTTGGGTCTGTGCGTGCTCTTGGTCAACATCATAAAATCTTCCTTCGCCGGTAATAATTTTCTATCAATATCCTCATTAACATAATTATCCCTGTCACACATATTCTTCCCCTTCTGTTGGCGTCCTTCGTACTGTTCGATGTGGACTGCTGTAGCCGATAGTTTTCAGAAGGTGCCACTGTTGATGTAGCCACGTTTGTTAAAAATAGGCAACACAAATCATTTACACGTTATGTTATCTAAATATCATGCCTGTCGATCCAGACTTCTCAGCTCGTATTTCCATGTTGGCAGCCCTTCTGAAGACTTGCTGTAACGTGTTCGATCGCAAAGACATATCGTTGTCGTCTACATTTTCGGTCTGAAATGTGAACAAGTTCATAGCACTCTGTGATGTGCGACGGTACCCTATGCATATCTTTTTGACGTGTCAACGTGTTATGCCACATTCATCTTGACGTGAAGTCAGACGGAAACTTAAATGAGCAAAGTTATGTTAACGCTTTTCTCTACCCCTGTCTATCGAGGAAGTTCAAATTAGGCAAGATTTACCAACTGAATAACTTATACTAATTTTTGATACAACATAATTCAGTGGGTATTTTAAACCCCCCCCCCCGGATACCAGTGGGAGGGCCGCGTCTGTCCGGCCGTCCGTTTTTTTCATTTCATAGTCACAATTATATTCATGTTGCAAACATATTGAGAGATTTTCATTTATCTTCCTGCGAAGGCGTTTTCACGCAAATCAAATGATCATATTTAGTAAATCACACGTTCAGTAACCAAACGCAGTATCAAACCTGCTGCCCTTAAAGTCATGTATGATGGTAAATAATTAGAAACAATAAACTGTAATTTAGCAATTTATGGAAGTATGAAATAACACCCGTGGGTCGGGTAGCTCAGTCGGAATAGCGACTGACTACGAGCTGGAAGGTCCGGGATCGAATCCCGGTGGGGACGAGATTTTCCGCCCATCCAGACCGGCTCTGGGGCCTGTACTGTACAGTGGGTACTGGGTCTTTCCCGGGGGTAGAGGCGGGCGGGGCGTGGGGCTGACTCCCACCCCCCATCTGGTGCCGAAAGTCCTAGAAAAAGAGTAGAGCTATACGTCTACTCAATCTGAGGGCCTGCATGGCCCATAAAAAGCGTGAACATACCTACCTGAAATAACACCACGAAGACCTGGTAATCTGTTTTGCTTTTAACACTGGCTAGTCGATAATTATAAAGCATTATCAAGTGTAAACTCCACCTGTTCAAATACCAGCCTGAAAATGGCCCTACAATTTGGCCGAAACATGTAGCTGGTATTATAATCTAATATAATCTAATAAAATATAAAGTTACATGTGACTGTATTATATATATTTCATATTATATCGTAGTTTATATTCAACACAACGGGGATGTCTCACTTGAAAATTATAAATGGGCTTGTGAAATTTGAATGGTGAATGTTTGGAAGTAAATCTGCTGGTAGTCGGGACTACTGAAATTAAACCATTAAATCTATAACATGTTTGGAATTCGAGGTGCTACGGCTGTATGTAGATCCCACTCTCTGGGGTGCGACGTCCTTCCACTTGGTAAATATTCAGCAAATATTCGGAGAAAACTGTTGTCTTTATTTCTGTTGCCTGCTACAGCAGGTCCTTATGACACCTCGGTGTCTATGAACAAGAGCAGACCTACTCGACATCAGACCTCTGAAGTCCATAGGCCTACTGCAGTTCTCAAGGGAATAACAAACAGGGCAATTAACCCTTTAAACGCCGAGTTAAATTCCATCTGCCATTTGCTGGCATTATTAGGAGCTCACCATATTCTCCACGTTAGCGCGATAAGGGTTAAATGTTTCTTTTTCATGGCACGAAAGTCTGTAGCGGGTGAGGGCCTCCTCGTTGTTGAGACTGTATGATCATAGATACACCGCAGTTAGTAGGACTCCTCTGGACAAGGGATCGGCCCGACGCAGAGACCTCTCCCTGACAACATAAAATACAAAAGACAGACACGTCCATGCATCTGGCGGGATTCAAACCCGCAATCCTAACAGTTGTGTGGCGGCAGACCCATGTCTTAGAACGCACGGCCACTGGGAGGGGCTAAATATCAAAATAATCTAACGAATTAACTAGCCAAGAAGACAATCTTAAACCAGACCACCTAACTGAGTAAGTAACAAAACAACTAATGAGACAAATCGCTAACCGAAAAACCAAGAAAGCAAACAAGCAAGCAAACAACCAACCATCGAACCAGCAAAGTAACCACCCAGCCAGCTACTTGATGAGCCTCTTAACCAGTGAGGGAACTATCAGATAATTAACATGTGTGCTTAATACGCAATTAACTAATAAATAAACAAGCTACAAAATTAATTAGACACATTTTAAGTGATTCTGCCTGTAATGCCACTTTACAGTCATTTGGACGTTCTAGGCGACACCCCAAAGAAGTGACACTCTTACCCTAGCGTAAGGCATTATATTCCATGTCTTCAGACATCTTGTTCTTGAATATCACTTTTAATATTATCATACAAGTTACATATTGCATTACCCGTTGTTTTATTTGCGCTAGTTTCCTTCAGTAAGAAATTATCACGAATTTTATTTTCAACAGTCGCCACTGTTATGTCACTTTGAAATTCCTTTACGTCTTCTCACTGTAGCTGATCCTTCGGACTGCTGATATTCCCCTTGCGCAGTGACGCCAACTTCCTAACGTACGCGGGGCAATATGTAGCTTCAGAGCCGACATAAAAGCTTGAAGTAGTTACGTGAAGCAAATCTTTATTGTGCGCCGCGTCTTCATACCCATCGTATCATAATTTCCTCCCTCTCTACCCCTTTAAACCCCCTGATTTATGTCTAGTAAAAGTCACGAAAGGGGTTAAATTGCAAGATCGTTTTTATAAAATGCCCATGTAAGAAGTGAAACGTTTCGGGTATGGGGAGGGAGTAGAGGTTTTAAACCTTTATTACAAGGGGCTGTAGGTTAAATTATACATCCTGCTTTATTATGGTAGTACACAGTTGAAGAGGAGTGGAAATTAACAAAAGTCGGGACTGATTTATATACTCTGCTTCAGCACTTTAGTTCAGGCAAGATTTACACCCTGCTGCCCCTAAAACAGCATCCCTCAGCAGGTAGCTTGCTTATTGTTTCGATACCGTGTGGGGTGTATTGGAGAAAAATGGGTCAGGTTTACGTAGAAACTTAGTTCAGTATTACACACACACACACACACACACACACACTCTCTCTCTCTCTCTGTGTGCTTATTACAAATAGTCATTTTCCTTACAAAACACAGTTTCATAAATGAGTCTGTTACAGAGAATACACTGTGTTCAGTACAAATAATCAGTCCCTCACAAAACACAGAATGTGTTCAGTAAAAATAATCAGTTCCTCACAAAACACAGACTGTGCTCAGTAAAAATAATCAGTCCCTCACGAAACACAGACTGTGTTCAGTAAAAATAATAAGTCCCTCACAAAACACACTGTGTTCAGTAAAATAATCAGTCCCTCACGAAATACAGACTGTGTTTATTACAAATAATCAGTCTCTCACAAAAACACACTATGTTTAGTAAAAATAACCAGTCCCACACAAAGCACACACTGTGTTAAGTAAAATAATCAGTCCCTCACAAAAGACAGACTGTTTTTATTACAAATTATCAGTCCCTCACAGAAACACACTATTTTTAGTAAAAATAACCAGTCCCTCACAAAACACACACTGTGTTCAGTAAAAATAATCAGTCCCTCACAAAAAACAGACTGTGTTTATTAAAAATAATCAGTCCCTCACAAAACACAGACTGTGTTTGTTACAAAGAATCAATCCCTCACAAAACACAGACTGTATTTATTACAAATAATCAATCCCTTACAAAACACAGACTGTTTCATTAATGAGTCCCTTACAGAGCACACGCTGCGTCTTGTAAAAGTAATCAGTCTATTAAAAATCTAGGTTTAAGTATAATTTTTCAGTTTTGTGTTCGGTGGCAGCACGTGGTAAATGGAGAAGACCGTATGCAATTGTGTATTGAGATGAGTCACAAACGCATGTGCGAATTCTGTGCAAATCATGGTTGCGCAGAAAAAATTAAAATATAATAACATGGATGTTTTGTTAACTTATGTACAGGCATAGTCAAAATCTGCACTACAATTGGCATAGGAATATATTGCTAAATAGTGCCTTTAGCTTTATAATATAGATTGCAACACCAAAAGAAAATCAGGCGTTGTTTTTAGACCTTCTCTTCTCCATTTGTTATGTAACTTTCTAAACGTACAAGTTTTCTTACTTGATTTAAACACACAAAATCCCGCACTTTTTAATGACTTTGTTTAGAGGCACTCTGAAGTAAAGACTAGCGATATTTTGGTACGGTGCAGAATTTGCAGTGTCTTTGATGTATGTAGCCTTCGTGGTGTTACGTCTGTGCTAAATCGTTTTCTTCATTTCTATGGACCGAAGATTTTCGCTGTCTCTGAAATTACTTAAACAGATTCATGAGCCCGAAAAACTAATTCGGTAGATTGGCTAAGATGCGTGCTGGACATCTCCCAATAGAGACAAGAGATATGGGCTGGACTAGTCCCGGCAGGGACAAGAGGTATGGACTGGACAAGGCCCGACAGAGACAAGAAATATGGGCTGGACAAGTCCCAGCAGGGACAAGAGATATGGACTGGACAATGCCCGACAGAGACAAGAGATATGGCCTGGACAAGTCCCAGCAGTGACATGAGATATGGGTTGGACAAGGCCCTGCAGAGATAAGACATACACGTATGGGCTTTCCAAACCCCGACAGAGGCAAGTCATATGAGCTGGATAATTCCTGGCAGGCAAACGACATTTGGGGCTGACAATTACCGTCAGGGACAGGAGATTTTGGGTGGACAATTCCTGGCAGGGAGAAGACATACTGGGTTGACAATTCCCAGCAGGGACAGGAGATTTTGGGTGGACAATTCACGGCAGGGACAGGAGATTTTGGATGGACAATTCATGGCAGGAACAACACATACTGGGTTGGCAATTCCCGGCAGGGACATGAGATTTTGGGTGGACAATTCACGGCAGGGACAGGAGATTTTGGATGGACAATTCATGGGAGGGACAAGACATACTGGGTTGATAATTCCCGGCAGGGACAGGAGATTTTGGATGGACAATTCATTGCAGGGAAAAGACATACTGGGTTGACAATTCCCGGCAGGGACAGGAGATTTGTCTCACTTTCAAATCGGCCCTCTTGGCTCTAGTACACACCCCACACGCGCATATTCAATGGACAGTGGGGTAAAGAGGTCGGGGTGTGACTTGACCATTCGAATCCATCTAATGGCGAGGTTATGAATGATTGGAGCTACACTTCTTCTTCCCCTGTCATCCTTCGTGGTGCATAGGGAAGCCTTTATTTTTATTTATTGTATGTAATTCAGATCTGACAAGAATTTCGTGGCTAACAGTATCAACTGTCAGCTGTACGGTAGTCGAGGTGGGTCACGATAAACTGTAACCAAAGATGCATGTGTATCCGGAAAATCGATTCGAAATTACGTGGATAACAGACTGCTCGCATTGTGCATAATTGAACATAGCAAGGTACTGTCCGTCGCTTGAGAAGTGACGCTGACATGGCAGTACTTTACTTTCATTTACAAAAGGGATGTAGGGTACTACAAAGTGAGTCTCTTTTCAAGACTCGAAAGTGTATGACCTGAGATTAATACGTTCGCATGACAAAGTGTAGAGAGTAGTTCATTTTTAGTGGCTCTCGCGAAATTGCTAAAAGCGACTATTAGCTTCCTCGTGTCCGTCCGTCTGTCGGCATGGAAGAACCCGGCTCTCAGTGACAGATATTCATGAAATTTACATTCGATTATTTTTTACAAAATCTGTCGAGAAAATTCAAGTTTCATTACAATCTGACGAGAATGATGGGTGCTACACATGAAGACCAATATACATTTTTGATCATATCTCGCTCCGTTATTCTTAGAATGAAAAATGCTGTAGACTAGGTTGTGGAGAAAATCGAAACAAACACCTTAAGTTAAATAGAATTTTTTTTCTTTCGAAAATCGTGCCATTTGTGAGATAACGTGGAAAAATATTGTACAGCCGGTCAGGCCACAGATGAAAATATGGCACACGCGCTTTGTATGTGGGCCACCCAAGGCCAGAAACACACACTTTCGGAATATGTAATATTTATTGCGTTTCTACTGCAACAATGGTTGCACGAACATTATACAATGGTACGTTATAGTACGTTGCTTGTCTGCCTCTTCCATCATCTCACTTCTTTTGCATCATAGGTTCACAGGTCTCTGTACCTTGGATTTAACGTAGGATTACTTTCATAATGCCTCAGGCATTAGGCGCAGGGAACGTGACAGAGACTGGGTTGACGTCACTAGTGTCAAGAATGTGCACGAAGGTTAATCATCAGTGACCTTCTGCAATCAGAGATTCGGGGGTACCAGGATATATTGCAGTAATTTAATGCACTCGAAATTAGTAAATATTACACAATATTTGGTTTTGAAACTTCTGAAACAATAAGCACTAAAAAAAAAAGAATAATTTTTAAGACAGCGAAGTTAGACTAATTTTGTCGTCTTCTGCTCACTTTGTTTTGCACAGGGTCACAGAACTCAATCACATTGAGTTAGTCAATTAGCGCTGTGAGTGACAACAATGTGCTGCGGTTCAAGTCACTCATCTCGGAACAATGCGACAGAACGCTGCTGAAGGAAACCAACGAAATCCATATAGCAGCATTTCTCGGGAAGTGCTCTTCCCCTCCTACAGCGGAATTCCTATACAACTCGGTATATGTTTCTTCGGACACTATTAAAGGGGCGTGTATGGCTCTGGTCCTTGGGATCGTCATGTAGCTATTGGATTGCCTGACGAGTGCAGCGTCCTGCGTGTAACAACGGCACAACTCACAACACGTGCGATGCGACAGGCCCGATATGTGCAAAGTCTCTCGCAAAGTGAGCGGGAAGGTCGCAATAAACGAGTGGAACGCCGTTTGTTGTCACTGATTGTCATAAACTCGTCTAACTGCAGTTCATGTTGTTAGCCTGCAATTAAAAAAAAAAAGTCATCGATAAGGAAGTTTGCCTGGATAACGGTTAATAGTAGGCGGATACATTGTCGGACAAAATTTAAATTTGCCCCGTGCGTATTGTGAAAAACAATAACAGGTTTGTGGATAGTTCGTTGAATTAACAGTGACAATACGTAAGGGACGGTAGAGCAAATCCCCACGTGTTATATTAAATTTTTGCTACATTGAAAAATGTCAACGATAAAGCTGCAGGTATTAATGCGTTATAGAATTCCATTTAATTTTATGTTCCAGCTTCTCATTCAGTCAGCTTTCTCACATAGCTTCAATCAAGTGAAAAAAACGTGGAAATATGGCGCTTTTTTTTTTGTAACCATCCATTACATAGCGAATTTGATGAAAATGCTTTGGGTGATTCACTACACGAAGTCTCTCGTGTGTGTGTGCTCTTTCATTTATAGTACGTGTAATTACGTGCCACGGATCATGAACCACAGATGTCCAAATACCATCAAACTAGTTATGTCGTTTATCAATGATTTATCGTTCTGTAAGTTATTTGATATTCATGAAATTATTGTTTTTGAAGCTGAATTATTCCTAAGGCCGTACTTACCTAGTTACTTACTTTCTTAGTTACTTACTTACTTACTGCATGGAGCAGAGTCTCTCTTGACAAGCTAACCTGTTCTCAGCTAGTCAAGAAATTCCCCGCATTTTATGGAACCCGAAGGCTCATTATCGCATTCACAAGTTCCCGCCACCTGTCCCTACCCAGAGCCAAAGCGATCCAGTCCATGCCCCCAATCCAACTTCCTGAAGATCCACCTTAATATTATCCTCCCTTTTACGTCCCGGTCTTTCAAGTGGTCTCTTGCCCTCTGGTTTCCCCATCACAACCCTGTATATGCCTCTTCTCTCTCCCATAAGTGCTACATGATTCCGAAGGTCTTAAGTCCAATAAATTTTTAGCTTCCACGAAAAAAGTCTAAAGTTGACTCGCATGTTTTCACTGTTCCTGATATTTTATTCCCCTAAATGTGTGCCCTCCATTTCTGGACTGTGTCATTTGATACAACATTTTAAGGTCTAAGTGAATATAATTTTGGCTTTCATATAAATATATGAGATATATATGAATTGCATCTGTGTGTATTAGTGAACATTCCACAATTAAACAACTTTAATCTCGTAAACCTCCAACCTAAATGTGTTATGTATATGTGTGTATGTATGTATGCATGTATTATGCATGTATGCGTGTATGTGTGTATGTATATGTGTATGTATGTGTGTATGTATGTGTGTATGTATGCGTGTATGTATGTATGTATGTTTATGTATGTGTATGTATGTATGTATGTATGTATGTATGTATGTATGTATGTATGTGTATGTATTTATGTGTGTATGTGTATGTATGTGTGTGTGTGTATGTATGTATGTATGTATTTATGTATGTGTGTATGTGTATGTATGTGTGTATGTATGTATGTATGTATGCGCACTTTCTGGTATGCAGGAGCATATGCTCCTGCATACCAGACAGTCATCCACACAGAATAACAAGTAACAAGTGTCGCGTAAACACAGTTGTTTCTCCTGATGATGGGAACATAGTCGCCCGAAACATGTAGAGATTGATAAATAAACTGAGAATAATTGTGCACCAAGTTGGCTTTATTTACAAGATCAAATATTATCTCTGAAAACGGTAGATAAGGCCGAAATGTGCAGGCGTTTAATAATTGATGCATTTCTGTGAAGTGTAACTCGGTTGCAATATCTAACGAAGTACTGCAAGGTGCGTATGAACGACGTTAGATAGTACATGGCAGGTGTTTTGCGCCATGCGCCACTGTTGGTCTGAGCGCTGCGCAACGGACGGGTCGTCAATCGTTTCCGCACGGCCGACTCCCTGAGCTGATGCTGCATTCTGGTACAGATTCTGCAATTATTTGGTACAACCCCACGCTATAACGCGCAGGCAAGACGTTTCACTTACAAGTTCTGATAATCTACAATTTTTTATCACGCAATACCGATATTATATTATATTATTTTTATAGATTCTTAAGCTGTAATCCCCCTAAGTTAAAATTTTCCCCACACCAGACATCGAATGATGGAAGAGACCACAGACATAAAGTTTTATACATCACTGACTGTTCTAGACGTCCGCGCGTTTTAAGCGGAAACTCGCCATTTTACGTAGGCGAATCGAATAAAAAATTTAAAATCTTTGAGCGGCTAATTTTGTGCAGATATTTTTGGTTCAGCTCTGTGATTTCTCAACATATTACGAGATATACCACACAGAATACAGGCTTGTGACCCTTGCTGATGACTTGCTGTGCCTGCAGCTGCACGCAGTTGGACGTCGTCTTGATCGGCAGTTTTAAATTTTTCATTCGAGTTTCCATCATGTCGTTCCTAGAAGATATGGCGATTTCTGTGAGGTCGGTTCAACTGTTGCATAGTTATGCCAGCATGCTCTGTAGTACTGTTTTATCGTAATCATTTTATTGATGTGTATTGCCGTTTGCTTATGCCTACTCGTGTAGCCCTAGAGTTTATGTCACACAGGTGAAGGGAATAGTTCTAAGAATTCTGTACACACATGCCTGCCGCGACCGCAGAGCGGCCTGGTGTGCAAATATTAAAACACTTAAGGCGAATAGCGATCGTGGGAACCGTCAGTTGATGGCTATTCATTTGTACTCTTCTTGAAACTTTACGTCGGATTACACAGTCACTCTCGATCAAGCAGTATCTGGGACAAGACGTCCGAAATCATCTAGCGAGTCCGGCGGGAGGAGTGGTGCCTGATCAGTCTCTTTTACTTGTGTGTAACGACTAAGTATTAGTAAAAGTGGGCCGGGTAGCTCAGTCGGTATAGCAACTGACTGCAGGCTGGACGGTCCGGGATCGGATCCCGATGGGCACGAGATTTTCCGCCCGTCCAGACCGGCCCCGGCGCCCACCCAGCCTCCTTTGAGATGGGTACCGGGTCTTTCGCGGCCGGGGCGTGCTGCTGACCATTCACCCCCTTCTAGTGCCGCGGTCATGGAAGAGTAGAGCTATACTTCTACCCATCCTCTGGGCCACACCGGGTCAGTAACAGGATCTCTTTACCTTTACCTTTACCTTTATTAGTAAAGCCTGTAAACTGAAGGCTGTGAAAGTTACGCTGCATAGCCACCACCTCTCCCTCACTCCTAAGCAACGAAGTCGGATCCACGCCCTGATCGGGCAACATATGAGAATCGTCCGATCAAAGTCATTTCTTTGGTGGATACAACGTAGCTCTTTTGCGACATTCGTGAAGTAGCTTTTTTTTTCATTCATTAATTCCATTGGCGTGTGCAGAATGCGGCGATTCCTTGCCGTTCTTAGGAGCTTCTTCCATTCCTCTCTGCTATGTACTTTTTCCTGCCACCCTTCTCCACCAACTATTCTTCCATCCTCTCTCACCTCGTCTTGCCATCTAATTCTTGGTCTACCTCTCAATATTGTTGTTCCCAAATTCATATATAATACCTCTTTGGGAATTCTATTTTCTTCCATTCTCTGTCCGTGCCCAAACCAACGTAACCTATTTAACCTTATTGTCTACATTATACAGTGTGTCCCACTCTCTACCGAACCCGGGATTTCTTTAATAATTGTAACACCAGTGAAGATGTTGCAACGAAATTTGCACAGGGGTACGTTCATTGTGTGAGAAATGAAGAAGAATGTGTCTGTGGTACGCTTCAAATTCCGTTGCGATATCCTCATTAGTGGTAAAATTATTAAAGAAATGCCGGGTTCGGTAGCGAGTGGGACACACTGTAGTAGGTTTTTTTTATCACCGGCATAAAGTAAAGTAGACTTTTACAGGACAAAATTATTGCTGGTCACCCAGGGTTACGTGGTACCATTCTTAGAGGATGTTTCAGAGCACAGATTGCTAAAGAATTTCGTGTATGTACTTACTGCAGAATTCCTGGAATTGTGAGTTGACAAACTGTGTCTGGGGAAGAATAATTGTAACTTTTAGCTGAGTCTGTGTGGCTGTCAGCTGTCAGTACTTGTGAACGTGACGGATGTTCTCACATCAGTCAGCAACGTCGTTCAAATTCCAGCGCCCAGAAACTTGCTACTCGTTCCGCTAACTTCTAGCAGCTCTGCGGTTTTGTGTTTTAAGTACTACTTTCCGAATCTTAGTCGCAGTTTCGTTGAAACGGCTAACCTTGCTTGATATACGCTACTGTGGGGTGACTTGCTTCAGAACATCATAGCTATGCCTGAGATTAACACTTTATAGCCTCGTGTACCACCAGGTTTAACATTCAGAATTTCTGTGTTCTGAACACTTTTTTTTATGGGTCTGATCTCAGAACAACCCGCGATTATATCCCCACGCAGAATTAACTGACTGGTTTGTGCAATCAAGACAGAGTGTGTTTACTGTGCGGTACGCGCTGAATATTTATATACATATATATTATTCTTCTTCTTCTTCAATTGGCACTACAGCCCACTGTGGGCTTTGGCCTGTCGAAAAATGTCCTTCCATTGTTTCCTATCTGCCACCAACTCTCTCCGTCTTCTCACTCCCAGCACTTGAAGATCTCTTTCTACTTCCTCTTTCCATCTTTTCCGGGGTCTTCCCCTTCTTCTCGTCCCTTCTAGTTCTTGAGCACATATGTATATATATATATATATATAATTTAGTTTGTAAGCCGGGATAGCTCAGTCGGTATAGCGACTCGCTAGGGATTGGACGGTTCGGGGATCGAACCCCGGTGGGTGGCGAGATTTTCCGCGCTCGGACATACCGGCCCTGGGGCCCACCCAGCCTGCTATACAATGGCTACCGGGTCTTTCCCGGGGGTAAAGCGGCAGGGCCGTGGCGTTAACCACCCAACACATCTAGCGCCGAGGTTAAAGAAAGAGTAGAGATATACATCAACTCCCCTTCTGGGCCGTCGTTGCCTGTTCTAGGGTGAACTTTACCTTTCATATAATTAAGTTTAAGCTTAGAATTTAAAGGACTAATGTATTCTGTGCTAAATATTAAATCGTTCGTCAAAAAACAAACTTTTATGGATCCGACATTGTATAAAGTAAATACACGCCTTCAGAATGACAGTTTCAATTGATTCAAAGGTATTGCGGTTACTGTTTAGTGGCCTTTCGTTTGGCAAATATTAGTGGAAGTTTGACGTTCATAGGTCTGTGCATCGTAATATATTTCTATAGTAAAACCAGCGAGATGCATCAATATATCAAATTTATTTTATTGGAGTAATACTCTACATGTTTCGGACGGTCTTTTCGTCCATCATCAGGAGTTAAAGACTGTACATACTGCAACAGACATATGTCAAACAGATACTGCTGTCTGCTTGCTAGCGGGAACGAAATGGATTTCCAACTCGTACCCGCTAGCAAGCAGTCGGCAGTATCTGTTTGACGTATGCCTTTTGCAGTATGTACAGTCTTTAACTCCTGATGATGGACGGAAAGGCCGTCCGAAACATATAGAGTGTTACTCCAATAAAATAAATTTGAGACATTGATTCGTCTGGTTGGTTTTACTGCAGAAATATAAGTGGAAGTGTAAGGTTTAATGCCTCTGTTCTCTAACACCACTTCAGGAAAACGCAGAATGGACTTTGAATTGAAGCTCGATACGTTATTTGCTTCAGAATTCTATTGCGTTTAGATGTCAGATTCAATTTGCGAAGTTTTAAACCTGACAGACTTAAAGCTGTTAACAGAATAGGATTTCCGATCCCAGTGGCAGCGCGGTCTACAGCGTAGGTGTGCTGCCGCTCGCTTGCTGGGATTCCGGATTGCGGGTTTGAATCCCACCGGCACCATGGATGTCTGTATGTTGTGGGCCTTGTGTGTTATCAGGCAGAGGTCTATGCGACGGGCCGATCACTCGTCAGGTGGAGTCCTACCGAGTGCGGTGTGTCTGAGTGTGATTGTGAAGTCTGGATGATGATGAGGCCCTGGCCCACGGGGACCGTCGTACCATGCCAAGAATTCGGCTCATATCCCAATGTGTTCCGTAGGATTTTTTTTTTTTGGATGACCCGTGCCTGGAGTAGACGTCACAGGCCGTCACGCAAAACGAAGATCCGTACATCCGAAGAATTTCCTGCGACGCTATAAGGAACCCGTGGAGTGGTGGGTTGTGCGAAAGTTGGCACACATTGCCTCCGAACAGCGCAGACGGGTTATGTGATCATTATTTCATGTAGCAAAATTCGACTGCCACTTCGTTTCCACTCCATCGTATTAACTATTCACTCAAGCTGCCACCCACACATGCGGAAGAGTAGGGGGTGGAAGTTGACGAACTATAATTATAAGATGTATTAATGATAAAGTATTAATATGTAACAGACGTAATGATTTCTGAGGAAGTGTCGGACAGGTACTTCCCTAGCAGAGAGTCTAGGTTACTTTCTTATCAAGATATGACAGACACTTCTGTAATAAATTCTGAAGTCGTACAAAACTTGACGTGATTTTTGGGTGAAATTTAATTTCTATGCCACTGTTTTGGTCAATGAGGTGACTGTTTTCTTTTCTAAGTAGTACCACCGGGTGACAACTCAATTACAGTTGGTGATGATGATGATGATGATGATGATGATGATGATAATAATAATAATAATAATAATAAAACTACAGAAAACAGCCATATTGGGCACTGCACACATACTTCGGAAAATACTAGTGTAAAAGTACAATAGATTCAACACTGAAACTAACGATATAAGCACCATGAATAGTAACAACAGATTAGCTGCAACACTGTATTCCCTAGGGACATAGTTTGTCTCAGGAATATAATTACAAATACCCTACATAAAGAGATGATGATAATAATAGTACTAATAATATTATTATTATTATTAAAATAATTACTGAATGCAGCAGTTTGTGACGTTAAATGGTAATTTTTGTGTTAAATGTTCAGATACGTTCTGTGTTTATATATATATATATATATATATATATTGATTAATTATGTACTTCGCTGGTTAGAAGGACCTACAGTGTTTCAGATAGATACATGGTTAATGGGTTAGATAGCCGCTAAGTAGGTTAACTAGATTGAGTGGTGATTAGTATTTGGTAGTTTGTTAGTTACAGAGCCCTCAGCAGGCAGCAGCAGCTGTACCTTGCGGTACCTTTCCTTCTGTGTGATAATAATGTATCAACAGTTTGAATTGGGCCGATTTTTAGGCTCGCTTGCAAAGTTGTCAAGTGTGTACTTCAGTCCGTCTGTCTGGCCACATGTAACAACTCGGTTCCCACTACGCAGATTTTCCTGACATTTTATATTTGAGCATTTTTCGAAAATCTGCAGAGAAAATTCATGTTTCAATAAATTTGAAAAGCATAGTTGGTTCTATACATGAAGACCCTTGCACATTTATGATAGTATCTAGCTTAATTATTCTTACAATAAAAATATTTTAGACAAAATTTGTAGCGAAAATCACAACACACATTTTGTCTTCAATAATTTTTTTTCGAAGAGCTTGCCGTTTATGAGATAATGTGGACAAATAATGTAGAGCCAGACAGGTCACAGATGACAATATAGCGCATGCGCTTTGCATGCTGGATAACTAAGACTACATACGCACACTCAGAATATGTAACACTTATTGTTGTTCCCCTGCAACAATGGTTGCACGAACGCGCCGCATTGTTGCGTTACACGTACCTTGCCTCTCTTGTCATTCTTTAATCCCATTGGCAGTTCTGTGTTGTGTGAATGAACTAGGAACACCACATTTCTAACACAAAACAGCGCCAGGCGCTTTTTCCTGTATCCCGAGCACAGGTGGCGGTGACTTGAGCCACAGGAACATTGCCTGGAGGTGGGCTGCCATATTTATAGTGTCGGGCTACGCCCTGAACACGACAGTCGTGAACAGTAGACGATAGGCGAGGATACTGGGAACTGCGGTACAGAGCAGAGTCGTGTTCTGAAACTGGACTGGCTTAGCTCGATGATGATGATGATAGTGATTGTAATTTAAAAATTTAATGAGCTGTGGTTACTTCATTTGCCACCATGCTTAGTAGCAATAAATTATACGTTTTACCTTACATAGTGTGCTTTTTTTAATGGATCTCAGAACAAACAGCGACTATTTCCCTATGCAGCATTAACTGATTGGGTTTTATAACCGAGAGGGAGTGTGTTTACTGCGAGGTAGGAGTTGAATATGTAATAAATAGATAATTCAAGTTAATTTTCTTCTTTGATGTTTTATGATTGGGTCACTGCTCTACATCTTGGGAAAGCTCTAAACCCTCTACACAGTCTACTGTAATGGTTCGTTTTTTTGTGTGCTGCGACGGCGCAATTCGGGCCTATGCCGCCTCGTTGTTCACGTTTCTAGATCACACACACACACAC